>Ga0192244_10254_pt1 | contig 22663 bp, 25 predicted proteins | sample Koala_Koa27_L3_FD_131234 | JGI IMG/M metagenome (GOLD analysis project Ga0192244, IMG submission 131234) | Enriched cells from koala feces incubated with labeled cellulose particles, San Francisco Zoo, California, United States - Koala_Koa2-7_L3 ... | reverse complement strand
TGTGCAAACAATGAAATTAATAAGTTGAAATTAAGGGATTTACCTATTGGGGAAGCCAAAGGGAAGAATAAAACATTTACATTTTGCACAAAAACGGCTTTTTATGGAGCAGATTTCTATTCAGATGCGGGTCTTGCAATCATTGTCAGTGATGGTCATGCAAAGAGTTCGTTGCTGGATATTGCTACTGATATAACGCAAATTGCAGGAAGAATCAGGACAAAAGAAAATCTATTCAGAAACATAATTTTACATATTTACAATACAGATGTTATGTGTGAAAGCAAAGTTGAATATGAAGAAATGTTACATAATAGATTACTTGAGGCTCAAAAAACAGTGAAAGCATTTGAGGAATTATCTGCGGATTTAAGAGAAGTCATAGTCGGAAGAATACGAGTGGATGACCCAGCGGAATTTGTATTTTATAACGCTGATAAACAAACTGTAGAGGTTGATGAAATGAAAATAGCTCATGCAGAATACAAGTTTGAGACAATAGACAATGTATATTCCAATGGACTTTCAATAAGGGATGCTTACCTAAATGCGGGTTATAATATGAAAGATGCTGATGAAATGATTGAAAATATACGCCAAAATGTATATTTCGGCATGGGTGGAAGTAATTTTGAAGTACTCTATAAAATGTATTCGAATGATAGGAAACAAAACCCCGTCATAAAATCGGAATTAGCAAAAGATGTTTCAATGCAGAATAATATCGTGCCACTCGCATATAATTTATTGGGTGATGAAGAAGTTGAAAGGCTTGGATATGATGAAAGGAAAGTCAGAGACATGGTGCATTTCAAGCTGCCAGAAACTCAGGATGCGTTAAAAAAAGAGTTGAAAATCACTTTTATCATTGGGCGCAGGTATTCATTCAAAGAAATAAAATACCAACTCGGGTTATGTTTCCAAAAATTGAGAATTGGAATTGCAGCAAAAGCAACTTTAATACGTGAATATTTCGATACCAAAAGGGTAAAAATACAAATGGAACATAAAAGGATAGATGGTTTTCAAATTAATAATGCCTTATTCCTTTGTCTTTCCAAGAAAAAATGTGTCGATTTTTTAAAGTTTCCCCTATAGGGTGACATAAATAAAATCGACATTCAGTCCCAATGCCCCTGTTTTTCACCCTTTGGAAGCAGGGACTTATATATCTGATATAGTAATAGATAGCTGAATTTACTCCCTAAGTCATTTCTAAAAAAAATTATTTTATTTTTTTCAATCGTCTTTACAATCACAAGCACACTGTAACTCACTTTCCCCTCCCTCCCCTTACTTTAGAGTGGGATATTCCCCTCCGCAACAACTAAATATTACAGATATGGAAAAGCTGAAATTTCTGGAGACTATGACTGTAGAAGAATTCAAGTCTAAAATGAGTGTGAACAAGACTGAAGTGAAGCAGAATCCCCACACAGGTAAATGCTTCTTTGTGTATGGCTTTGAAACAGGGGCAGTAAGTGAGAAATTCATCCATGGTGAAATCACTAATCCTGTTATCTCACAAGTATGTTCGCCTGATACAGGTGATATGTTCTACATGCTTCATCAGAAAGGGGATAATGGGGCACCGACACTGGCTACTCTCTAAGGCAGTCAGTAAGAATCAGGAAAGGTGGCAGGCTGAGGCTTGCCACTTTTTTTGTTTATCAGCGAGTTTAACTTAATAAATGGTATAGTTATGATGAATTTAAGAAAATCATCCAAAAAGCAGGCCAAAATCAAATTAGCCCTGCAAGGCTGTGCTGGAAGTGGAAAAACCTACTCAGCCTTATTGTTGGCTTATGGACTTTGCAATGACTGGACTAAAATTGCAGTCATTGATTCTGAAAATGGAAGTGCAGACCTCTATGCACATCTGGGGGACTATAATGTATTACCTCTTCAAGACAACTTTACTCCTGAAACCTACATGGAAGCCATTGGTATCTGTGAAAATGCAGGCATGGAGGTGATTATCATTGATTCCATTTCCCAATGTTGGGATAATTTGTTGGAATACCATGCCAACCTGCAAGGAAACTCATTCACTAACTGGCAGAAAATCACCCCAAGGATGAATGGCTTTATGCAGAAAATATTGCAAAGTGAAAGGCATATTATCTGCACCATGAGGTGCAAGCAGGATTATGTCCTCAATGAGAAGAATGGCAAGATGGTGCCTGAGAAAGTAGGATTGAAAGCTGTTATGAGGGATGGAATAGACTATGAATTTACCATTGTCTTTGACATCAACATGAAGCATCAATGTGTGGTGTCTAAGGACAGGACAAACCTTTTCATTAATAAACCTGACTTCATGATTACCCCAACTACAGGACAAATTATCCTTGATTGGTGCAATAATGGAGTTAATTTAGATATGATAAGACAGCAAATAAATACGGCTAAAACAATAGAGGAATTGACCGCCATTTATCATAAATATCCTGAATGGTATCAACAATTGACCTCTGATTTTATGCAGAAGAAAATGCAGCTGCAAGAGGATAAGAATAAACCGAGTATTAATTATAATCCAAATTTCATAAGATATGGAAGCAATGCGACTACAGCCTGTCAAGGCTAACTTGATTTATCCAAGCAGGGTAAACAGGACATTTGATTTTTCCAAACAAGAAATTGTTGATGTAGAACCTATCTTGTCAAGAAGAGAAGTAAAAAAAACTTCCTTTTATTGAAGCCAATACAAAGGAGGTCACTATTGAACATTTGAAGAATGACTGTGTAGTTCCTGTATTCAGCAAGGACAATGAAATAACCATCAGCCATCCTGCTTTTATAGAATCAGTTTGGGAAGCTGCCAACAGGGTATTTCCCCATGAAACTATAGAAGAACCATCCATAAGGGTAAGCCATGTAATCAAGGGAAGAACCCCAGAAGCTATCCACAAACCAGTAAAGGACTTGTTGGAAACAGATAAGACCATCTACTATGAAAGGATGATGTTCTGTTTTGAGATACCTACTATCCATGAGGATATTGCAGGAAATAGGCTTAATCTGACTATTGGAGGGGTAAGGGCATACAACCATGAGAACCTCTACAGCAAGAAAGGCATGGAGAAATTCAAACTTTTCATTGGCTTCAAGAACATGGTATGCTGCAATATGTGTATCAGTACTGATGGCTTCAAGTCAGAACTAAAGGTGATGGATATACATGGTTTGTTCAATGCTGCCATCCAACTTTTTCAGGAATACAATGCAGCCAAACACCTTTACTATATGGGTGCTTTCAAAGACAGCTATATGACAGAACATCAGTTTGCACAATTTCTTGGGAAAAGCAGGTTATACCAATACCTTCCTGTGGAACAGAAGAAAAGATTACCACAGATGCTTATGACAGATACCCAGATAGGTCTTGTTGCCAAGTCATTCTACAATGATGGCAATTTCTCTGTGATAGAGCGTGGAAATGAAATCAGCATGTGGAATGTGTATAACCTGCTTACAGGAGCCAATAAGAGCAGCTACATTGACAATTTCTTAGATAGGGCTTATAATGCTACCCAACTTGCTGAAGGGCTGAATAAAGCCCTCTATGGAGAAAATGAGTACTCTTGGTTCATCCAATAAGGATTTCACACCAAACATCTTCTGGAGTAGCTTTCTTAATTTATCCATTATGGTAGGAAATTCTGTAATGTCGAAAAATCAGGTTCTATTCCTTATAGGAATGAAAATAAAAAAATCGACATTTCGCACTAAGTTATATATTATGGTATTGTAATTTATTCAGCTCTGTGGTAGAATGAGTTTGTACTCACTTCTTTTATTTTATTATAGAAAAGTGAATACACCTACTGTTTAGTGGATAGTGGTTATTGGGTTTAGAAGGTAAATACATCTGGAAAGGTATTCTTTACCACCTTACTAAAATATTTCCTTCTGGAGCATAATAGCTATATAAATATTGATTATGTTGAACAATTTATCATTTGAAGAAATGGACATATTATTGAATATTGCAGGAGGAATAGTCATGTTTGTCATAAGCCTCTTTGTCATGGCTCAGATATTGGACTGGTAACAGCCCATACCTGTAGTTTAGTGTTGTTTAAGCCCCGACTTATTATAGGTTGGGGCTTACAGCCTTCTATTTTATGAAGAGCCTGACATGATTATTTGCATCTGCCTGCATGAGAAACAAGGAATAAAAGTACTTTTGTATGTCATTAAGGCATAGCCCATACCTATGGTATCTGATGTGTTGAAGTTGTACTGAAAAATTAGTGTCCAGATAGTTGTTTCTTGCTGAAAAGTAGTAACTTTGTGGCATGAACAATTAAATGAATGGCTAATGAAATAAAAGTTTAACCAAGACATATTAGAAAAAGAAGTGTTTGCTTCTTGCTTGATGAGTTCTGAAAAATCGCCAATTTAGAAGAATATATCCATCAAATGTAAGTAAGTGAATGCTCATGCCATAAGGTGTGGGCTTTCCTTGTTTGTATGGATATAGGTGTTTGGCGATACCTTCAGAATGACATTCAAGGTTAAGCCTGCACCTTTCTTTTTGTGGTATGACTACAAAAGGAATAATATTATGAGGAAAGTAGAAATCAGAGTTAATGAGAATGTGGAAATTATATCTGTAGATGAATTTACTACGTTTTCAGTCAAGTACCATGACCAATACAGTTCAAGAAATACAGTTCTTGAAAGTGAAGAAACAATTGTGGACTGGGCTACTACAGGCATTTGGCTTATGAATGATAATAAATTTCTTATAAAAAAGAATGGTAGTTGGACAGATGTATCTGGAAGAATATCAACCTTTTTGGATTGGCAAAATCCTAATGGTATAGAGTTTCCAATATCCTTAAAAATGTTGTTTAATGCTGTTGTAGATAGTCTTAAGGGTAATGGGCGACATTCTATTAAACACTCTATTAGAATCTCTGAAATATATCAGCATTATAGTGAGAATGCTGTACAAGAAGAACAGGAATCCATGCAGGAAGAATTGGATAAAGTGATTTTTGAAAAATTAAAGGAAAGGTTTCTTGATTATTACAAAAAGAAAAATTATGCACCAAATAATAAGTCAGATGAAGTCAAATAATATCCGATAGTTTTATGAAAAGATATAATCAAATGCCAGACCTTTCAATAACAATCCATTCAGGCGGCGAACTTAAGGGAAGAGTCAGTGAATCTTGGTACATAGAAGGACGTATTAATTACCTAAATAAGACTGGAATAGGACTTTTTACAACTAAAGAAATCTTAGAAAAGATTCCCTCATACTTGTACCCTGTTGTACAGAATGGTAAGATAGGATTTATCAATAGTTTTGCAGACGTGGTTATTCCTCTGCAATACGATGAGTTTGTTGGAGAGTTTTCTTCACTTGACTCTTTGATTACAGTATGTAAAGAAGGCAAATGGGGTATACTAAATGCCAATGGAATTGAAATGTTGATGGGAGAGTATCAAAGTATATCACTTATTGACACGCAATATGCAATAGTAATGAATTCAGAACGGCAGAAAGGTATTGTTGAAATTATGACAAAGAAAACAACAGTACCTTTTGGAGAGTATAATGACCTCAGCTATTACGGCAATCTTTTGAGAGCTTCAAACAAGCAATTTAAGGGATTGATTACTCCTACAGGTAAACGGATTACTCCTATTCAATATAAGTGGATTAGCGATGTTGAGTATGGGTTAATCAGAGTTATCATAGAAGAAAAAATAGGTGATGAGGTCATTCAAAAATGGGGGATGATTGATACCCAGGGCTGTGAAATACTTCCTGCTATCTATGATAATATATCACGTATTAAATATGGTGGTACAACAATTTATGCTGATAAAGACCATAAGTGCATAAAATTTGATATAGAGAATTTGACCAAAAGATTTGGCATCTATAACAGTGAATCCAAGTAAAAATAACATTAGAAAAAGATTGATTCGCATGGAATTTCCTTTAAGCTGGGGGTTAAGCAAAACAGGTTTACCCCTTATCATTGTAACTTGTAAAGATGATGGTGGTAATGTGAGAAATTTGTGTTTTATGATTGACACAGGTGCCACGGAAAGCATCTTATTCAGCTTTGTGTATGACTTATTCAAAAACAGTTTCAGACATATAGATGACCAAGGCTCTGTAATGTCCTGTGATGGAACTACATATGATGCTCCACTTGTTCAAGCTACATTTAACTTCGAGAATGAGGTTTATACTGGCAGTTTTTTGGTTTTCAGTATTTCTGATGCCATAAAAAGTATAGAGAATGAAACAGGAGTGCAGATACATGGTGTAATTGGTAGCCGATTTTTAGTAGAGAATGAGTGGATTATAGATTTTGAAAAGTGTAAAGTAACATCCAAGTGAAATGGTGCCTACAGGTATTGGTATATCTATATGGATTCTGATGATATTGGGATTCTATTTTTCATATAAAAATGAAAGAAAAGCTGCTGCTATTTGTATAATTCTTGTATTTCTGCTGGGCATAATATTTGCAAAAGACCCATAGTTATTAGTTAATTCAATGATGGTACAATACATAACTATTTAGCAATTAAGTGATTTTATGAAACAGAAGCAAAAAACTTAGCACAAACAAGTGCATTTATTGGCACAGTATAAGTATAAGCCAATGTTGGTCAATAGTTGTTCTATTGACCACTTCAAGAGATTATTAACAGACTAATAATAAGCTAATTAAACAATGTTTTCTAAAAGCCTTCCAAGCTGAGGGTCGCGGGTTTGAGTCCCGTCTTCCGCTCTTAATGAAAACCTTGATAGTTAAGAAATTAGCTATCGAGGTTTTCTGCTTTTAGCAGGTTAGAAAAAGTCGGTTTTCGGGTGGTTTCAGAGGGTGCATGTAAACCAAGATGTAAACCAAAAAAAGGGGATCAACGCAAAAAGCTGAGGGATTTGTTTGTTAAGCATAAATTTTAGCTAGTCTGAACAAGAAGAACGCCTTATCCTTAACTCCCCAGAACTGTGAACGAAAGTTTATCCCATAAAATAATCATATAAATTAATTTTGTTTTTTATATAAAAACAAAAATAGAAATATGGAAACAATTCACGAACAAGTTATTAAATGGGCAAATAAATATGTCCCCCAATTTAACAACCTATCTAAGTTGTATTCAACTCCATATTATACACAATCCCCATTAGACTCAATCAATCAGCAAGTAGACCTAATGATCATAGGAATCAATCCCAAAGGAAATGCTGGCATAGGTGCGCAAGAACAAAGCATCGAGCAATTCCTTAAAGGAAATCCTTACTGGTCAAATCGGTTTAACAAAGAAGGAAAAAACAGTTGGAAATTCAATCAAGGGGTGCACTTCTTTTTAGGTTATGATAATTTCTATCATCCTGAAGGAATTGATAATGACCAAAAGACAGTATGGACCAATCTTTCACCATTTGAATCAAAACAAGGAAATAAGGACCTCAAAAGAGAGTTGATGCAAGAAGGCTTAAAAAGTACTTTGGAGTTAATAAGAATATTACAACCCAAACGTATTGTACTTTTAGGTATTACTGCTTTCCAACAAATAGAAAAGGTAATAGGAAGTAATAAGGACATAGAATATTCACCAGTGTTTAATAATATCAAGTCACAAATCGGACGAATCAATCAAATTCCTACTGTGTGCGTTCCTCATCCTTCTGGCCAGTGGGAAGTAAGCAATAAGTTTATCCCAATGTTTATATTTTTACATGGACTAGCAGAAATCACCAACAAACAAAAAGAAGTTAAACCATTAAAGGAGGTCATTGAGATTATGCGTGCCGAAATGAAGCGTTGGCAAGATTATGTAGTTATAAGAGAAATAGCCAATGAATAATAAGGTATATTTTGCACGTTCAATATTGTAGTGACAGAGCTGATACTGCTTTATACAAGCGTATCATCATTAAGGAAATAGACGTTGCGCTCACAAAGCACATACTATAAGTATGAAAGCGTGAGCCCATTCAATTGATATCCATATTTACAAGCCGGATATGATCAATATGCATATCCCGCTCTCTTTTTATACAATCATTTCACCAAATTATGAAAATTGCTGTGTAGACGAAAAGCAATCACAACCTCAATCTTGTATAAAACGGCGTTTTACAACATATTCCGCTAACTTTACGGAAAGAGGTTTGCTACCAGCTTTCTGCCAAGTCCCACTTTGGCCCTCCCAAACAGTCACTTTAGCCTCCTAAAAAGCCACTTTAGAAGTCTAAAGAGGGATTTGATACTTGCTTCCTGTATTCACGTAGTGTACAGCCATTGATTTTAAGAAACGTACTGTTGAAACGGCTCACCGAATTGAAACCACTGTCAAAAGCTATTTGCGTAATGCTAAGCCGGGAAGCCAGCAGTTTTCCGGCTGGAACCGTAATCTCGCTTTCCTTAAAAAATAGGTCAATGTACCTTCCGGCAAGTAATTCAGTTCTATTTCATTATGCCTGTCCAATTTATCCATAGGCTTGGGAGCCCACAATTCACAGGTAAAGCCATAAGGAGTGAACGCATTCTTTCGTTCGTCAAATGTCTTCACAATCTCGGATTTCAGCATATTTTCTCACTAAAACAATTGTTTTTTATACCTTTACGAGTGTAACTTTGCAAAGTTTATATCAAAAATCAAAAGACTATGAAAAGAAAATCCTATTCCATTCTGTTTATTTTATTGCTTGCCCTACCTATTCTGACGGCTGCAAAGCCTAGAGAAAGAAAAAACACTCCACTGAAACCCCGCATCGTTGTACTGACAGACATTGCTCCGGCCAACATCGAACCCGACGACATGGAATCAATGGTGCGCCTACTGGCGCATGCCGACCTGTATGAAATAGAAGCCCTGATAGCTACTGGTGGATGGAACAGCAGCGACCGCTCCTATCCCACGGAATGGCTAGACAGCCTGAAAACTTGTATTGATGCATACGAAAAAGACCTGCCTAACCTGATGAAACGCTCCAACCAGTCAGACTTCCTTTCACTGGAGGTTGAAAACCGGCAACAAGCTATCGGTTACTGGCCCAGTGCCGCCTACCTGCGTGCCCGCACCATGCTTGGTAGCCTCGAACTGGGATACGAAAAACTGGGGAACGGAAACAACTCAGCCGGAAGCGATTTTATTATCCGACTGGTCGATGAAAAAGACCCGCGTCCCCTCTGGATACTGGCCTGGGGAGGCGCCAACACCCTGGCACAAGCCATCTGGAAAGTGAAACAAGAGCGTAGCGATGCCGAATGGAAAGAGTTTTTACAGAAAATCTACGTGTACACCATCACCGACCAGGATGTTTCCATCAACAAACGCGAAAATCATTTCATCAGCTCACACTACTGGATGCGAAAAACTTGTGGCAAAGACCTGCACTTTATCTGGGACGAAAGCGCCTGGCTTTCACAAAACAGCATAGGGAAAGAACATTGGAACGAGTATGCCACCCACATACAGGGACACGGCCATTTGGGAAAAATCTACCCCAATTACAAATGGGGCGTAGAAGGAGACACTCCTTCTTTCCTGCACGTCACTCCAAACGGACTGAACGACCCGACCATTCTTGACCAGGCCGGCTGGGGAGGATTCTTCAAATGGGATATCAGTCCCGATGGAGAGACCTCCTGCTACACCAACCACCGGCAGGAAACCAAGAAAATATCACAGAAATACGAAAACTATTTCTATCCGGCCATCTTTGCCAGCTTTGCCGCCCGCATGGACTGGGCCAAAGAGGGTAAAGGCAACAGGAATCCCATTGTTTGCATCGGCAAAGATAAAGGTATCGACGTGCTAACCATCAACCCCAAAATCGGAAAAAGCATTATTCTCGATGCCTCGAAAAGCTACGATCCGGATGGTGACGCACTGAGCTATAAATGGTGGGTGCTGCCCGAAGCTGGTACTTATACCGATACCATACAGATTGAAAATGCCCAAAACAGCCGGGCAACAATCATTGTTCCGACAGATGCTGCGGGAAAAACCTTTCATGTGATTTGCGAAGTAACCGACAACGGGACTCCACAGCTTACTTCTTACAGACGAATCATCTTCAGCCCTCAATAACCGCAACAGATATACACAAGGCGTGACACTTCCGCCCCTTTCCTCTCCCCTATCAGCATATAGCTCCAGACAGTATTTCCGACCAAGAACAATCCCTGTCTGGAGCAATTGATTTTTGGACATATATTAACAGAACATCCCCAATTAGTTTCAAAAATCAAATAGAATTTTAATTATTCGCTATATCTTTGCACGCAAAATAAAAAACCTGCCCCGACAGCAGGCTTACAACATTTTTCTAACACTAAAAGCTATGATAAAAACGAAAGTGGGCACCCTTACCAGACAGGGTGCAATGCGTGAATTGAAAGACTACCTGATGATTGCCCTGGGCATGATTATGTATGGCATCGGGTGGACCGTGTTCCTCTTGCCTAACGACATTACCACCGGTGGCGTACCGGGCATTGCCTCCGTCGTGTATTTTGCCATCGGGCTGCCGGTACAGTATGTTTACTTCGGTATCAATGTCCTTTTGTTGATGTTAGCCATTTGGCAACTGGGGTGGAAGTTCAGCATCAAGACCGTATTTGCAGTGTTTACCCTTACCTTTTTCCTTTCCATTATCCAGAAAGCCACCCAGGGACTGACCCTGCTACACGACCAGCCGTTCATGGCTTGTGTGCTGGGAGCTTCGTTCTGCGGTAGCGGCATCGGCATTGCCTTTTCATCGAACGGAAGCACGGGAGGTACGGATATCATTGCCGCCATCATCAACAAATACCGCGACATTACGCTAGGGAAAGTGATGCTGATATGCGACCTTATCATCATCTCGTCCAGCTACTTTGTACTGAAAGATTGGGAAAAGGTGGTCTACGGCTACGTCACCCTGTATATTTGTAGCTTCGTACTCGACCAAGTGGTGAACAGTGCCCGCCAATCGGTACAATTTTTCATCATCAGCGACAAATACGAGGAAATAGGCAAGCACATCAACGTCTATCCGCACCGCGGAGTAACCGTCATCAGCGCTTCGGGCTTCTATTCGGGCAAAGAACAAAAGATGCTTTTCGTGCTGGCCAAAAAGAGGGAGTCGAGCATCATCTTCAGACTTATAAAAGACATAGACCCCCATGCCTTTGTGTCGCAGAGCGCAGTCATAGGAGTCTATGGCGAAGGATTTGACAAAATCAAGGTAAAGTAGGAACCTGACTTGCTTCGGGAACAAACTTTCCCTGTTTCCACACATACACAATCGGACGGCGGATGAACGGTTTCAGTTTGTCCGCCGTTTCTTTATCCATATAATCGGGAGTGGTCAGTCTGAAGGTCAGGCTGGCGTCTTTGGGCGAAAGTTCAACTTTCATTAACCGCATGTCGGCCTGACGCACGGCATCCTCATAGTTGTACACATCGGTCGTGTCGGAAGCCGGCAGGATGAAATCACCCAAAACAGGGCAAGCCGGCAAATATGCCTCGAGGGGCAACGGTTGCCACTGGGTGGTATAGAAATTGATGTGGCTATCGGCAACCGGTGCATTCACCGTGCTGACCGTACAAATCACCTTGGTCGAATCGTTTACGTCCAGGAGTTTCATTTGCCAAAGGCTGCGTGCCGTCATCTGCACGCGGATATAATCGGGGGTCAATACCGTCATCTGCGACTTACCGCCAAATGTATTGGTTACCTCGGCCTTCATTTTACTCTCCAGGAAGTCAATGCAATCGGCACGGTTCACGGCCGTAAGCAACGGACTCAGCGAGTCGGGCATGTTAACAAAACAGGTTTTGGCCTCCTGTGCCTGCAAGGCCACACCGCATCCCAACAGGGCGGCACATAAACATATTCGTAGTTTCCTCATTATCATATTCATATTAAAAAAAACGCTCACTAACCAAGACAAGCGGCAATAATTTCCAAGTGATGGGCATCGACGGCATCAAAACCATCCGGCACATCGCTGTCCACATCGAGTACCCCCCACACCTCACCATCTTTGCGCAACAGCGGAACCACAATTTCCGAACGCGACAAGGAACTGCATGCAATGTGTCCCGGAAAGGCATCCACATCGGGCACCACCAGCGTCCTGGCCTGTGCCCATGCCGTGCCGCATACACCACGTCCCTTGGCAATGCGCGTACAAGCCACCGAACCTTGGAACGGCCCCAACACCAATTGTCCGCCCTTTACCAGATAGAAGCCCACCCAAAAGAACCCGAAAGTTTCTTTCAGCGCGGCAGCCACGTTGGCCAGATTGGCCGTAAGGTCATCTTCACCTTCCATCAGCGCCTGCACCTGAGGTAGCAACACACGGTATTTTTCTTCTTTTGAGCCATTGGAAACATGCAAATCTTCTGCCATAACGATAGAATTGTCAATTGGGTAATCCACATCAGGAAAGGCACAATACAGCATACCAAACCTGCTTAAGCATTACGCCGACCGGCCTCCCTATCGTGCAAATATACGGAGAACTCGCGAATTATCGGTACAAATTAGGGAAAAGTAAGCAAAAGGCTGCATACCCGCTGCCAGCAAGCCTGCCTGGATACCTAGCGCAGGCTGCCTGGATACACACCCTAGGCTGCCTGGGTACACGACGCAGGCTGCCTGGGTGCAAAAGACATGCAGGTTGGGGCAATCAGTGCGAACTACCCAGATAGAGGAAGAACATACCTATCAGCACCAGCACCAAATCGATGGCTTTGGCTTTCAGATTCTTTTCGCGGAAGAACAAGGCGCCGAAAATGAACGAAACCACCACGCTTCCCCTGCGCACCATGGAGACAATGGAAATCATGGAATCTTCGTAACTCAAGGCATAGAAATAGACAAAATCGGCCGCACAAAGAAACAGGGAAATGCCAATGATGGCCCAGTCCCAGTGGAAAGGTGTCCCCGACTTCCGCTTGGGATACCACAACAGCAACAACACCGGGCACATGATGAACACCTGGTAGACATTGTACCACGACTGTACCACCATGGGCGGCAATTGCTTCATCAGATACTTGTCGTATAGCCCGCTCACCGCTCCCATCACGGCGGCCAACACAATGCAGAGAATCCACTTGTTATGCCGGAAGTCAATGCCTTCCTTCTTGCCCGAACGGCTCAACAACAGAAATGACAACACGGCCAGCACCACACCAATCCATTGGTAGAGGTTCAGACGCTCACCAAACACCAGCAACGCACCAATAAGCACCATCACCGGACGGGTGGCATTGATGGGGCCGACAATGGTAAGCGGCAGGTGCTTCATGCCAAAATAGCCGAATACCCACGAAGACAAAACGATGAACGCTTTTATGATAATATACTTATGTACTTCCCAGCCCACTACCGGGACGTCGAACATCGTTCCACCCAGCACCGAAGGCGCAAAAGCCGACAACAAGATGAACGGCAGGAATATCAAGCTGGAAAACAACGTATTCAGGAACAACACCGGAAGTACGGCATTGTTACGCAGCGACTTCTTCTTGAAGGCATCGTAAAATCCCAGCAGAGCCGCTGAAAGGAAAGCAAGCAGTAACCACATGATGAATTGAAAATTGAGAATTGAAAGTTGAAAATCGGTAAAGCACCCTCATCAACCATGGATCATTTATCATTAACCATTTATAAACAGCTCTTTTGGATAGGCCACATCGACCAGAAACAGGGCATTGCCGGGGACAGATGTACCTGCCTGGCAACGGTCTTTCTGCTCAATGATGCGGCAAAAGCCTTCCACCGTGAGCTTGCCGCGCCCTACCTCGAGCAGCGTACCCACCACCGCCCGCACCATGTTGCGCAGAAAGCGGTCGGCCTGAATGGTAAACACCCAGGTCACATCGTCCACCTGTGTCCACTCGGCCTGCATAATGCGGCAATTGTTGGTCTTGACATCGGTGTGCAACTTGCTGAAACTGGTAAAATCGGTGTAACGGAACAGCATCTGTGCCGCCTCGTTCATACGCGCAAAATCGGGCGTCTGAAACAACCGGCACCGGTATTGGCGGTCGAAAGGTCGTTTGGCAGTAGTGACATAATACTTATAGGTGCGTGAGGTGGCATCGAAACGGGCATGCGCATCGGGCTTCACGGCGCGCAAGCCGTAGACAGAAATATCGGGAGGAAGCAGGCGGTTCAGTTTGTCGGTCATGAAAGCCGCATCCAGTGCTTCGTCATGGTCAAAGTGTGCCACCATCAGCGAGGCATGTACGCCGGCATCGGTACGCCCCGCACCGGTCACCTCTACCGGACGGCGCAACAGGGTGGAAAGAGCCCTCATCAGGCATTCCTGCACGCTTGCCCCGTTGGGCTGAATCTGCCAGCCGTGATAGGCCGTACCATCGTAGGCCAAATAAATGAAATATCGTTGCACGTTGTTCAGGATTTCTGTTTTCAGGGTGCAAAGATACGGAAAAATAGCAGGAACATGCAGATTACTACTGAAGGAAAAACTTGCGAAACAGTTTCACTACTACTTTATTTTTACACGACTCACGGTAGAAACTGTGCCCTTCTGGTCATAGCAAGATGTGCATCGAGTAACTCGACGGGAAACAACCACCTCTCCATAACCGGACAATTCATGTTATAGTTCCATCGTAGAAATTGGTATAAGAACCGATATTTTGCGTTGAAATTGAGGCATCGGAATCCGCTACTTTTGCAACAGAAAAAACATATATCGAACAAATAAAAGATGAAAAGAATATGAACTATCTGAAAAGTATAACAGCCTGCCTCTGTCTGTCGGGAATCACCCTCGCGTCGCAGGCACAAAACACACAAGAAAAAGTTATGAAAGAACAAGTGAGTTTCAAAAATGGCCCGTGGAAGATAGCAGGCGAGTTATACCTGCCCGAAAGTTTCAATGTCGAATCGAAATACGCGGCTATCATTGTCGTCCATCCGGGCGGAGGAGTCAAAGAACAGACAGCCGGCAGCTATGCTGCATGTATGGTTCGTGAAGGATTCGTCGCGATTGCTTTCGACGCTTCCCACCAGGGTGAAAGCGAAGGGGAGCCCAGACGGCTGGACAGCCCCTACAACCGGGTAGAAGACGTGAAATGCGCCGTCGATTTCCTGACCACACTGCCCTACATCGACCGTAGCCGCATCGGGGCAATGGGAATATGTGCTGGAGGAGGGTACGCCATCAACGCAGCATTGACGGAGAAACGAATCAAGGCAGTAGCCGGCATCAGCCCGGTCGATGCAGGTCTTTCGACCCGTCAGGGATGGACGGGAAGCAACACGTTGGAAAACCAGCTCAAGATGATGGAACAGATTGCGGAGACCCGTACAGCCGAAGCAAATGGCGAAGTGCCGAAACTGGTGAACTATGTACCGGAAACGGTAACCGACGGGCTACACCCGGATTTCGTGGAGGCACATGATTACTATCGTACTGCGCGCGGCGGGCATCCCAACTCCGACAACCTCTGTCTGTTCCGGGGCTTTGCCGACCGATTGGCATTCAATTCATTCGCTTTGATACCCGACTATCTGACACAACCTTTGCTGGTTGTCGTCGGGAGCAAGGCCGGTTCCCGCTGGATGGGCGAAAAGGCTGTCGAGCTCTCAACCCATGAAAAGGAACTGTTCGTAGTAGAAGGTGCCACGCACATCTCGCTTTACGATGTTGACATGGACAAGGTTGTGAAAAAACTTGTCGGTTTCTTCGCCGCAAATTTGTAATCAGACAGAATTGAAATGCAGTGGGAACTGTCTGCCGAAACCTCCATGCCGGGATGGTTCATTTCAAATTAAGCGCGGCAACATATTCCTTCGGAGACATGCCGCTGACATGCTTGAACAGGCGGCTGAAATGTTGCGGATAATTGAATCCGAGTTCATAAGCGACTTCACCCACTGTTTTACGCTTATCTGCCAGTAATTCTTTGGCCCGTCCAACCAAGAAACGGCGGATATGCTCCGAAGGAGTATCGCCAGTTGCCCGTTTTACAAGATCGCTGAAATAATTGGCTGACATGGCCAGTTTTTCAGCGATTTCCTGTACGCTGGGGATGCCATATTCGTATTGCTTCCCCGATGAAAAATAATCGGTGAGCAATCGGTCAAAACGCATCAGTAAATCCTTATTCCCCACTTTATCCATCGCGAATTGCCGCCCATAGAAACGCATGCAATGATTCAGCAGCACCTCAATATAGGATACGATAATCGATTGGCTGTACCGGTCTGCGGGATGCTCAAGTTCAGCCCTGATAGATTGCAGGCATGAGACAATCGTTTCACGTTCTGCGGCCTGCATATGGAGCGCTTCGTTCACTTCGTAGGAGAAAAAGGTATACTCCTTCATCTTTATCCCCAAAGCAGTGCCTCGCAGCAAGTCGGGATGAAAAAGCAAAGCCCATCCCTTCCGCTGCACCGGATAGCCGGTATCTTCCGAGCCACCCACCTGTCCGGGCGCAATGGCAATGAGTGTCCCCTTCTCCAACCCGTATTTGCTACATCCGTAAACGACATTCTGCGGTTCGTCTTCTCGGATATAGATACCATACACCTCCAACAAGGCGCGAAACAGAGGACGGGGTGGATATGCCGAAAAGTCGATAACACTCACCAACGGATGTCGGTCGTCGACACCGAGAAGGGCGTTGAAATCATGAACGGTAGATATTTTCTTTATTTCACCCATTTGATTGAAAAATAACTGATTACAAAAATATTGAATATTTCCATATACAAAGTTCCCTATGTCTATTTCATATATAAAACGAACCGTATTTCACAATCATTAATAATAGATTGTTTACGTCCTGAAAGAGATACACCGAAAAGTTGCATGCAACAAAGATACTGAAAAATCTAAGTGAATGCAGAAGCAAGAAAAAGATGCACTCTCCTTCCCGCGTTACAAACATTTGGACTATCTTTGCGAGCGTTTTTAAGCAAAAAAGAGCCCTAATTGACAAGATTGTCGAAAAAAAGAGAAGCCATGAATTTCAATTATATTTGCCGCATCATCCCCGTCCTGTTGATTGGACTGGCCACGGCCTGTGCCTTGGGAAGCTGCAAGAAAAAAGACATGTCCATGAAAATGAACGAGCCCCGAAACATACGGGGCGTTATCAGCTACAAACGCTCTTTCGGAGACCTCAATCCCAAACACCTGAAGATAGCTCAGGCCATCGGGGTACCTCCCATTGCCTCACGCGAGGAAGCCGAACAAATGAAGGCAAATTTGCGACACATCGCCAGCAACGAGTTGTACGCCGTAGATTCACTCACCCACTCCATACCTTACCTTATTCCCGGCGCAGCCAGTCTGCTCGATACCATCGGCACCAATTTTCTTGACTCTCTCCAAGCCAAAGGGCTGAACCCCAACCGGGTAATCGTCACCTCCGTATTGCGCACCCGAAACGACGTGAAAAGATTGCGCCGCCGCAACATCAATGCCTCAGCCAATTCATCGCACTGCTATGGCACCACCTTCGACATCAGTTGGAAACGCTTTGAAAAAGTAGAAGACGAAGACGGACGCCCCATGCAGGACGTCAACGCCGATACGCTGAAAATGGTATTGTCTGAAGTGTTACGCGATTTGCGGAAAGCAGAAAGCTGCTACATCAAATACGAATTAAAATAGGGGTGCTTCCACATTACGGCGCGGAAGAAGTAAACCGTTTCTTCAGTTCTGTCCCCAGCAGGTGGACACTATCGCCAAACAACTTTGCATAAAACAAGAAAATCAGAATTACTCCGCAACTGACAGCCGCATCTGCCAGGTTAAACACCGGACTGAAAAAAATGAAATGTTCGCCACCTACAAACGGCATCCACATCGGCCAGTCAAACGAAAACAAGGGGAAATAAAACATATCCACCACATGTCCTGTCAGCCAACCGGCATAGCCCTCGCCCAAAGGGACAAAGGTTGCAACCTCTGTATAAGTACTGTCACTGAAAATAACGCCATAAAACACATTATCCAGAATATTGCCAATTGCTCCCGCCATTATCAGAGCAATGGCAGCCACATACCCGCGTTTATAACCCGAACGCACCAGCAGAGTAATCCACCAGCCTATAACACATACAAATAATATCCGGAATACCACCAATAATTCAGTGGGCAGCACACGCATTCCAAAAGCCATGCCTGGATTCTCGGCAAAACGCAGATAAAACCAGTCAGCAATGCGTATATCTTCCCCATAATACATGTTTGTCTTGACCAGTATTTTTATCACCTGGTCTGCAATCAGGACAACAGCCACAATCAATACGGCCATCCATCCCTTGGAAAGTCTCTGTTTCATTCTCTTGTAGAATCGTTAAATATCAGTTTCACTTGGAAGCGCTCATACTCTCCAGCATCTTCCATGCCAGCGGAAGGCATTCCACAATATCGCCGGCCGTCATTCCGGTAGCCCCCAGCTTCTTACAAGCCAAATCGCCGGCCATGCCATGCATACAGGTAGCCAGGCAAGCCGCTTCTTCGGCTGTATATCCTTGTGCCAGCAAAGCAAGTACTACGCCCGTAAGCACATCGCCGCTACCTCCCGTAGCCATTCCCGGATTACCGGTAGTATTGAAACTGCATTTACCTTCCGGCGTAATGATAATGGAATAAGCTCCCTTCAGAATGATGTGCACACCGGCATTTTTAGCCAGTTCGCAAGCCTTGGTCATACGTTCGTATGAATTGCTGCATTTACCCGTAAGCCTTTCCAGCTCTTTGGGATGTGGAGTCAGTATACTCCCTTTGGGCAAGCGTCCCAAATAAGTACGGTGTTCACCTAATATGTTAAGTGCATCGGCATCGAGCACCATGGGTACCGGACACGACGCAATCTGGTCAAGCAATGCATTTTCAGTTTCGGGCGAACGTCCAAGCCCCGGGCCTACACCCACAGCCTGATAATCGTCTACATCCGTAGCCGTGGCAAAACAGGTATCACTAAGGTCTATCTCGGTCATGGCTTCAGGAACCGAAGTCTGTACAATGAAGTTATTACAGAAAGGTACATGCACGGTAAGCAGTCCTACTCCTGAACGCAGACAGGCCCTTGCCGCCAGTACCGAAGCTCCGGCCATTCCCTGCGAACCGGCAATAAGCAATGCACGCCCAAAGGTACCCTTATGGGCAAACTTGTTGCGGGGTTTCAGCAAGGCAACCACATCGTCCGGGTCAAGTGTACGGTAGTCAGTGGGGAGCTCGTCAACCGCATCTTCATCCAGCCCGATATCCAATACCTGCCACTCCCCTACATACGGATCGTTTTCGGCAAAAAAGAAAGACAGCTTGGGCTGGTGTAAAGTCAGTGTCAAGTCGGCATGTACAATGCCCGAAGGCAGATTATAGGAATTGTCTTCTCCCATCAACCCCGAAGGAATGTCAATGGATACAACCCGAGCAGGCGAAGCATTGATAGACTTCACCACCATGGCAAAACCACCGGCCAACGGTTTGTTAAGCCCACTACCGAAAAGGCCGTCCACAATCACATCTTCAGCGGTCAGTTTCGGAAACACAAACTGAGAAGTTATTTCATGAAAGTCTACCTCCGGCATACCGGAAAGCAGGTCACGGTTTGCCTCACAATCGGGTGAAAGATTACCCTTGGTATTGAATAAATAAACACTGATCCGGTATCCCTTTTCGGCCAGCAGCCGTGAGACGGCCAGTGCATCGCCCCCGTTATTGCCCGGGCCGGCAAAGACCGTAAATGCAGTATCGGTGTCCCAGCGCTCAACCAGCGCTTCGGTTAATGCCTCGGCGGCACGTTCCATCAGATCAAGGGAGGATATGGGTTCGCGTTCTATGGTGAGTGCATCCAGTTGACGGATGCCTGATGTTGAAAATATCTTCATGACGTATCTGTTTATGAGTGAGGCAAAGGTAGTGCTATCGGCAGAGAAAAACAAGCAGAAAGAACAACAAGCTGTAAGAAAAAGCATCCCATACACATTTTACAGCCAAAGGGCTTCCGGTTAATTCTCAAAAACAAACGGACGCCACCTTCTCCCTTACAGAAAAAAGGATAACGTCCGTTAAGAATTGTGCAAGCGTTGCAAAAACTTATTTCAACAAGGCCTCCGGATCAAGATGGTCGGCTTCAATATCCTTAAAGTAACGGTAAGTGCCCACCTTCAGTTCGTCAGTAGCTGCATCGTCGCAGACAATGATGCCTTTTTCGTGCATCTGCAAGGCACTGATAGTCCACATCTGCATCACCGGACCTTCTACCGCATGATAGAGAGCACGAGCCTTGTTGTGTCCGTTTACAATAATCATTACCTCTTTGGCAGCCATTACAGTGCCTACACCTACGGTAAGAGCTGTTTTGGGCACCTTGTTCACATCGTTGTCAAAGAAACGCGAGTTAGCAATGATGGTATCGGTAGTCAGTGTTTTCTGACGGGTACGCGACGACAATGAAGAACCCGGCTCGTTGAATGCAATATGACCGTCGGGGCCAATACCGCCCATAAAAAGGTCAACGCCTCCATACGACTTGATTTTCTCTTCATAGCGTGCACATTCAGCATCCAGGTCGGCAGCATTTCCGTTCAATATGTTTGTATTTTCGGGTTTGATGTCGATGTGACTGAAGAAGTTATTCCACATAAACGAATAATAGCTTTCAGGATGCTCCTTGGGTAGCCCCACATATTCATCCATATTGAAAGTCACCACATTCTGGAAAGACACAATGCCTTTCTTGTTCAAGTCAATCAGTTCCTTGTACATGCCCAATGGTGAAGAACCCGTGGGACATCCCAATACAAACGGTTTTTCAGGTGTCGGATTAGCCAACTTGATTTTGGCAGCCACATAGTGGGCGGCCCACTTTGATACCGATTGGTAATCAGGCTGAATGATTAGTCTCATTGAAATAGATATTAAGTTAATAAAATAAGTATGTTACATCTCATTTCCGGTCTTTCTTGAGGCGGTCGGCCATGTGACGGGCCAGATTTTCACACTGCTCATAAGTCAAGTCGGTCATGGCCTGCTTCATCTCCACAGGATCTCCTACCAATTCAAATTTGCTCTTCTCGGCAAACTCAGCCATACGCTTCACGGCGGCACCGGCCCAGCAGAATGAACCGAAATAACCGAAATAACGGCCTTTCACCTCACGCAACAGAATCTTGGAAAGCAACGATTCCACCTCGGGATAAATCTGGTTACTATACGTAGGGCTACCCACAATCAAGCCTTTATATTTGAAGATATCCATCAGTATGTACGATGGATTGCTTTTGCTCACGTTGTGCATCACAATATTCTTGATGCCTTGTGCCGAAAGTTCGGCGGCAATGGCCTCGGCCATCTGCTCAGTGTTGCCATACATGCTACCGTAAGCAATAACCACACCTTCTTCGGCTTCATAGCGGCTCAAACGATCGTACACGCCGACTACACGGGCTATGTTTTCCGTCCATACCGGCCCATGTGTAGAACAGATGGTTGTAATAGGCAGATGCCCCAACTTGGTCAGCGCCTTTTGTACCGGATTGCCGTACTTGCCCGCAATGTTAGAGTAGTAGCGCACCATTTCATCCCAATAACGGTCTAAATTGATACGTGTATCCAGGAAGCCACCATCCAGAGTGCCGAAACATCCGAATCCGTCGCCGGCAAAAAGCACACCGTCCGTCTCGTCGAAGGTCATCATGGTTTCGGGCCAGTGCACCATCGGTGTCAGGTAAAAGCGCAATTTATGGTGCCCCAAGTCCAGGAAATCACCGTCCTTCACTTCGTAGCGTTCGCCGGTCACTCCATAAAATCCTTGAATCATACCAAACGTCTGCTTGTTACCCACAATGACAATGTCAGGATAATGCTGCTTGATAAGGCGGATGGAACCCGAATGATCCGGTTCCATATGGTTGATGATAAGATATTGAATCGGGCGGTCACCGATGATGCATCTTATTTTTCGCAAATATACCTCGAAGTAGCACGCATCTACCGTATCGACCAACGCCACGATGTCGTCGTCTATCAGATAAGAATTGTAAGAAACGCCATAAGGCAAAGGCCACATGCCTTCAAAGAGGTGCTTGTTGCGGTCGTTCACGCCCACATAATGGATTTTTCCTTTAATTAATGTCTTCGGGTTCATTCTTCTATTTTCTTATTTAGATTGATTCCACATTCAAAACTTTGCAAAATTACTGTTTTTTTCTCACATATCATACTTCTTTCCCTGATATGCTCCCAGTTCTTTCATTCTTTTTTGAATCCGGTGGTTGAATTCATAATTTTTCAATCCCCAATCGGGTGCCACAAGCAGTTCTTTCGGTGACTGGGATACGAAACGCTCCAACACCAGATCGGGACGCAGGTGCTCCACATAGTCTATCACCAAGCTAATGTATTCGTCTACGTCAAACAAGTGGAAGTCTTCGGGATGTTGTTCATACTCCAGCGCCATGCGGGTACCTTTTATCAGTTGCAATTGGTGCATTTTCAAGGTAGTGAGAGGCAAACGCGAAACGGCCAGCGCCTGGCCTACAATGTCGGCATGCGTCTCGCCCGGCAACCCAAGGATGACATGCCCACCCGTCAGTATGCCACAGGCGGCAGTGCGTTCCACGGCATCGACCGTAGTTCCAAAATCGTGTCCGCGATTGATGCGCCGCAACGTACGG
>Ga0192244_10253_pt1 | contig 22668 bp, 18 predicted proteins | sample Koala_Koa27_L3_FD_131234 | JGI IMG/M metagenome (GOLD analysis project Ga0192244, IMG submission 131234) | Enriched cells from koala feces incubated with labeled cellulose particles, San Francisco Zoo, California, United States - Koala_Koa2-7_L3 ... | reverse complement strand
TGTGACCGCCCTGAACACCGCCATCGACGCCTATAACACCGAGAATTCCTCTGCCCCGTGCAACTACAAATACCAGAAAGGGGCCAACTTCCCCGAACTGGTAGCAAACTAGCACGCCGGCACAGCGCCACCCCGCACGCCGAGGCAGCCACCCTGCCCCGGCGTTTTTTTGCCCCAACCCCGCACGGGCCACGCACCGAAGGACGCCGGAAGCCCGCCGAAAAGGTAAACAAAACTTACATCTCGCAGACACCCCGAAGTCCCTCGCCATGGCTCCCGGGAGTGACTGGTCATGACTCCCGGGAGTGTCGGCCCATGACTCCCGGGAGTGCCGGGCTATGACTCCCGGGAGTGTCCGAGAGCAACTCCCGGGACTGTGTAACCCGTTGATAATCAACAGGCAATTAAGTCTCCCTTTCCTGCCATTTGCCGGAAAACGGACGGACGGGGCATCCCCGCGCATGGTAAATATTCCACACAAAAGGATGTGTTAGCTTTATTTAGCAGCACCCGCGCGAAAAAATACCTAAAAGAAAGGAGCGCATATTCCCCAAAAGTCGTTACTTTTGTAGGCAGAAAAACGAAACGATATATCTAACCCCTAAATCCTATGCTGACTCAACTTATCAACGCCCGCATCCTCACCCCCCAGGGGTGGCTCAAAGACGGGTCCGTCCTCATCCGCGACGGAAAGATTCTGGAAGTAACCAACTGCGACCTGGCCGTCATCGGCGCCAAGCTGATTGACGTGAAAGGCATGTACGTGCTGCCCGGCGGTGTGGAAATACACTGCCACGGAGGCGGCGGACGCGACTTCATGGAGTGCACCGAAGACGCCTTCCGCGCTGCCGTGCGCACCCACATGAAGTACGGCACCACCAGCATCTTCCCTACCCTCTCGTCGTCCACCGTACCCATGATAGAGCAGGCCTCCGAGACCTGCACCCGCCTCATGGCCGAGCCCGACAGCCCCATCCTGGGCCTGCACCTCGAAGGCCACTACCTGAACATGGCGATGGCCGGCGGACAGATGCCCGAAAATATCAAGAATCCTGACCCCAACGAATACATCCCCATCGTGGAAAAGTGGTCGTGCATCAAGCGCTGGGACGCCGCCCCGGAACTGCCGGGCGCCATGCAGTTCGGCAAGTACATCACCGCCAAAGGCATCCTGGCCTCGGTGGCCCACACGCAGGCCGAGTTTGAAGACATCCGCACCGCCTACGAAGCCGGATACACCCATGCCACACACTTCTACAACGCCATGCCGGGTTTCCACAAACGCCGCGAATACAAGTACGAAGGCACCGTGGAGAGCATCTACCTGCTGGACGACATGACCGTGGAAGTAGTGGCCGACGGCATCCACGTGCCGCCCACCATCCTGCGCCTGGTCTACAAGATAAAGGGCGTGGAACGCACCTGCCTCATCACCGACGCCCTGGCCTGCGCCGCCAGCGAAAGCCAGGAAGCCTTCGACCCGCGCGTCATCATCGAAGACGGCGTGTGCAAGCTGGCCGACCACTCGGCCCTGGCCGGCAGCATCGCCACCATGGACCGCCTCATCCGCACCATGGTGCAGAAAGCCGACATCCCCCTGGCCGACGCCGTACGCATGGCCTCGGAAACCCCGGCCAAGCTCATGGGCGTGTACGACCGCAAAGGCTCGCTCCAGAAAGGCAAGGATGCCGACATCGTGGTGATGGACGACAACCTCAAGGTGAGGGCCGTATGGAGCATGGGCAAGCTGGTGCCCGAAACCGACACCCTGTCTTGAGAAGCAGCCTCCCGACAGACTTTTTATTCACTTACATATAATACCATTGCCTTATGAAAACCAACCTTAGTTCACAAATTACCCTCAACCGGGTATCTACCCGCTACTACCGCCCGGAGAATGCCTTCGAGCGCTCGGTGCTGACCCGGCTGGAAAAGATTCCTACCGACATCTACGAAACGGCCGAGGAAGGCGCCAAGCAGATTGCGCTCGACATCGCACAGCTGATTCGCGACAAACAGAAGGCCGGACGCTTCTGCGTACTAGCACTGCCCGGCGGCAACTCGCCCCGCAACGTCTATGCCGAACTGGTGCGCATGCACCGGGAAGAAGGGCTGAGCTTCAGAAACGTCATCATATTCAACCTCTACGAATACTATCCACTGGCACCCGACGCCGTCACCAGCAACCTCAACGCCCTGAAGGAAATGCTGCTCGACCACGTGGACATCGACCGACAGAACATCTTTAGCCCCGACAGCACCATTGCCAAAGACACCATCTTTGAATACTGCCGCCTGTACGAGCAGCGCATCGAGAGCTTCGGCGGACTGGACATTGCCCTGCTGGGCATCGGCCGGGTGGGTAACATCGGTTTCAACGAACCGGGCTCACGCCTCAACTCCACCACCCGCCTCATCCTGCTCGACAGCGACTCGCGCAACGATGCAGCCAAGCTGTTCGGCACGCTCGACAACACGCCCGTCAGCTCCATCACCATGGGTGTATCCACCATCCTGGCTGCCAAGAAGGTGTACCTCATGGCCTGGGGCGAAGAAAAAGCCAAAATGGTGAAGGAATGCGTGGAAGGCAACATCACCGACACCATCCCGGCCTCGTACCTGCAGACGCACAACAACGCCCACATCGCGATAGACCTCTCGGCTGCCGCCAACCTGACACGCATCCAGCGCCCGTGGCTGGTGACTTCGTGCGAGTGGAACGACAAGCTCATCCGCAGCGCCATCGTATGGCTGTGCCAGCTCACCGGCAAACCCATCCTGAAGCTCACCAACAAGGACTACAACGAAAACGGCCTGAGCGAACTGCTGGCCCTCTACGGTTCGGCCTACAACGTCAACATCAAGATATTCAACGACCTGCAACACACCATCACCGGCTGGCCCGGCGGCAAGCCCAATGCCGACGACACCTACCGTCCCGAGCGTGCCACGCCCTATCCCAAGCGGGTCATTGTCTTCTCACCCCACCCCGACGACGACGTCATCTCGATGGGTGGCACCATCCGCCGACTGGTAGAGCAGAAGCACGACGTACACGTGGCCTACGAAACGAGCGGCAACATTGCCGTGGGCGACGAGGAGGTAGTACGCTTCCTGCACTTCATCAACGGCTTCAACCAGCTGTTCAACGACAGTGCCGACCAGGTTATCAACGAGAAATATGCCGAGATACGCAAGTTCCTGCGCGAGAAGAAAGACGGCGACATGGATACGCGCGACATCCTCACCATCAAGGGCCTCATCCGCCGCGGCGAGGCACGCACGGCCTGCACCTACAACAACATTCCGCTGGACCACTGCCACTTCCTCGACCTGCCGTTCTACGAGACGGGCAAGATTCAGAAGAACCCCATCAGCGAAGCCGACGTGGAGATTGTGCGCAACCTGCTGCGCGAAGTGAAACCTCATCAGATATTCGTAGCCGGCGACCTGGCCGACCCGCACGGCACACACCGTGTATGTACCGACGCCGTATTTGCCGCCATCGACCTGGAGAAGGAAGAGGGTGCCGAGTGGCTGAAGGACTGCCGCATCTGGATGTACCGCGGTGCCTGGGCCGAATGGGAAATCGAGAACATCGAGATGGCCGTGCCCATCAGCCCCGAAGAACTCCGTGCCAAGCGTAACTCCATCCTTAAACACCAGAGCCAGATGGAAAGCGCCCCGTTCCTGGGCAACGACGAACGCTTGTTCTGGCAAAGAAGCGAAGACCGCAACCGCGGCACCGCCAACCTGTACAACAGCCTGGGACTGGCATCGTACGAGGCTATGGAAGCGTTTGTAGAATACATTCCGCTGTAATCCCATAGCCGAGAACAAAAAGACAAGGAGTGCGTTATTCTATGACGCACTCCTTTTTTTATACCCTGATGAAGCAAATGACTAAGTCCTTTTATGTACTTTTGTGCCCAATTATAAATCCATTCCACCAGCAGCTTACCAATATGAAGAAAGTGCTACTCACCGGCCTGCTCCTGTGGCAGGTCTCCACACTCGCTGCCCAAGACATCGAGCAGAACGTCCGCCAACGGCTGGACGAATTCTTCCAAACATACACCACCACAACGGTAGAGCTGAAAGGCCTAAAACTGGACAGCTTCCACATAGACTACGACAAAAAGGAATTGCGAGTCCATGCCAACGAGCGCTTTGCCTACCAGCCGCTACGCACGGAGACGGTAAATGCCATCTACCGCCACCTGAAACAGATGCTGCCCGGCCCCGTGAACTACTACAAGCTGAGCCTCTTCAGCGATGGCAGACAGATAGAAGACCTCGTGCCCAACCTCTACTGCCGCGGCAAGCAGGACAAGGAACGCCTGTTCCGCAACCTGGAATACAAAGGCGCCCCGTGGGTAACCCGCACATCGCGTCCCTATTCCATCAGCCGGGGACTGGAAGGCAGCCACATCGCCCTGTGGCAAAGCCACGGCAAGTATTATATCAACCGAAAAGACGAATGGGGATGGCAGCGCCCCCGGCTGTTCTGCACCACCGAAGACCAGTTTACACAATCGTTCATCCTGCCCTACCTTATACCGATGCTGGAGAATGCCGGCGCCATTGTCTTTACTCCGCGCGAACGCGACACCCAACGCCAGGAAGTCATTGTAGACAACGACGGCACCCTGAGCGGACAGGGTGGCAACGGTTCGCTCTACCTCGATGTGCGAAGCCGCAAGGCCCGTTGGGAACAGACCGACCGTCCGGGATTTGCCCAGCACAAACGCGTCTGGCAGGATGGTGAGAATCCGTTCCTCACCGGAACGGCCCGCTTTGCCAAAACCGAAAAGAAAAAAGACAAGGCCTTTGCCGAGTGGGTACCCGACATTCCCGAAACAGGCGAGTATGCCGTGTACGTCTCTTACCAGACTCTGCCCAACAGTGTGAGCGATGCCAAGTATTTGGTGTTCCACAACGGTGGAGTAACGGAATTCAAGGTCAACCAACGGATAGGTGGCGGTACCTGGGTGTACCTGGGCACCTTCAGTTTCGACAAGGGACGGAACGACTACGGTATGGTGGTGCTAAGCAACGAAAGCAAGGAAAAAGGGGTAGTATGTGCCGACGCCGTACGTTTTGGCGGTGGCATGGGAAACATTGCCCGAGGCGGACAGACCAGCGGATTGCCCCGGTATCTGGAAGGTGCCCGCTACTCTGCCCAGTGGGCCGGCATGCCATACAGTGTGTATGGAGGTTATGAAGGAAAGAACGATATGAACGACGACATCAATGTACGTTCGCGTACCGTCAACTACCTGGCAGGCGGTTCCGTCTTCAATCCGCAGGAAGAGGGGCTGAGTGTCCCCATTGAGATGAGTATGGCCCTACACAGCGATGCCGGCTTCAGTCGTGAAGACCAGATTATAGGTACACTGGGTATCTACACCACCCGCTTCAACGACGGTCGGCTGAATGCCGGCACCGACCGTTATGCCTCACGCGACCTCTCGGACATCCTGCTGACCCAGTTGCACAGCGATATCCAGTCTACCTTCAACACCGACTGGACACGACGCAGCATGTGGAACCGCAATTATAGCGAAACACGATTGCCCGCCGTTCCCTCCACCATCGTGGAGTTGCTGTCGCACCAGAACTTTGCCGACATGCGATTGGGGCACGACCCTAACTTCAAGTTCACCGTAGGACGGTCGCTCTACAAAGGCATCCTGAAGTTCCTGAGCAACCAGCACGGACGTGACTACGTGGTACAACCGCTGCCCGTGAGCCATTTTGCCATCCGCTTCGGCCAAAAGAAGAATACACTGGAACTTACCTGGCAAGGCGTAGACGACCCGCTGGAACCCAGCGCACGGCCGCAGGAATACATTGTCTACACCCGCATCGGGCGTGGAGGCTTTGACAACGGCACACGGGTCAGCCAACCCTCCTATAACATAAAGATAGAGCCGGGCATTGTCTATTCATTCAAGGTAACGGCCGTAAACCGGGGTGGAGAAAGTTTCCCGTCGGAAATCCTGGCAGCCTACAAAGCCAAGCGGGAAGAAGGCCGTGTACTGATTGTCAACGGTTTCGACCGCCTCAGCGGACCTGCCGTCGTTGACACACCCGATCGTGCAGGCTTCGACCTGACACAAGACCTAGGCGTACCCTATCTGTACGACATCTCCCTTTGCGGGCGGCAGGAGAATTTCAACCGCAAGGAAGCCGGAAAGCAATTGGGTGAAAGCAGTGACGAATACGAGGGAATGAAAATTGCCGGTAACACCTTCGACTACCCTTTTATACATGGCAAGGCCATTCAGGCAGCCGGCGGATACAGCTTTGTGTCGTGTAGCGACGAAGCCGCCGAAAGCGGAAACATTGCTTTAAAAGATTATCAGGTAGTGGACTATATACTGGGACTGGAAAAAGAAGACAACTACAACCCGGCCAGCAACCGGCGTTACAAGACCTTTACCCCTGCCATGCAAAACTTACTTACCGACTATTGCCGACGGGGAGGCAACCTGCTGGTAAGCGGCTCTTACGTGGGCAGCGACATGAACACTCAACCCCAAGACCGCGCCTTTACACACGATATTCTGAAATTTGAGTGCACAGCCTCCCTGCGCACCGAGGGACAGATGTTGAACATCGGCGGCATGGACCGTACCTTCAGCCTGTGCGGCATGCCCAACGAACAGGTATATGCCGTTCCTTCAACCGATTGTCTGCAAGCAACAGGAAGCGCCTTCCCGGCCATGCTCTACACCGACGGGAATTATCCGGCAGCCGTTGCCTATCCGGGAAGCGACTACCGCACCTTTGTCATGGGATTTCCTTTTGAAAGCATCCGCACCGAAGCCGGACGCAATGCCCTGATGGCATCCATCCTGCACTTCTTTGGCGAACAATCGGCTACACGCTGAACTGTACCCGCATCCGCTCTCCGTCGTATATCTCACGGAAGCCGATGCGTTGTTCGGCCAGGTATTCCTTCAGGTCGTTAAAGGCGGCGGCATCGTCCATTACAATTTCAAGCCGCTCGCCTTTTTCCGCCTCGCACATTGCCTTTATGGCAGGAATCAGAGGACTGTAATGCTTTTGTCCGCAGGTGTCAACTGTTTTCATTGTTGTCTTCCTCTACACTTTCCTGTTCGGAAAGCCATTGCAAATAAAGCTTTATAAGTTGTTGCAACCCAAAAGCCTTCATATTGTTGTGATAAATAACGTCAATGCACAAATCGAGCAAATCCTTGCTGTCTTCTTCCTGGACGGCAATGAGTGAACGGATGTTCAGTTTCAGTTTGTCGAGCACCGACTCGTCCACAATGCCGTTGCTGTCTATCAGGTGACGGAAAAGACCGTATTTCTCGATGGTTGCCAAGTTTTCTTCTGAAACTTCCAGACTGCGGGTGCCACTCGGATTGGCTTGTATAGTGTACATGGTTTTCTATTTTTAAAAGTTAATACTCGTTACTCAGTAGGAGCAAAGATAAACCTTTCCACACAGATTACCCAGCATTCAACCGATTATTCTTGCAACCAAAACTGAAAAATATCCTTAAAACTCCGATATCCTTTAACAAGCCAGGAGGCGGCTCGGCATAAAAAAATCAAGCAAGCTTGTTTTCTTCTGCTCTCACCTTTTACTATCTTTACATAAGACAGGAGGCGGCTCGGCATAAAAAAATCAAGCAAGCTTGTTTTCTTCTGCTCTCGCCTTTCACTATCTTTGCAACATGAAAGAATACAGACTGACCGACTGGTTGCCCACCACCAAGAAAGAGGTGGAACTCCGTGGGTGGGACGAATTGGACGTAATTATTTTTAGCGGCGATGCCTATGTGGACCATCCGTCGTTCGGAGCCGCTGTTATCGGGCGTATCCTCGAAGCCGAAGGACTCAGGGTGGCCCTTGTACCCCAACCCAACTGGCGTGACGACTTACGCGATTTCAAGAAACTGGGACGTCCGCGCCTGTTTTTCGGTGTGTCGGCCGGCTGTATGGACTCCATGGTAAACAAATATACCGCCAACAAACGCCTGCGTAGCGACGATGCCTATACACCCGATGCCCGTCCCGACATGCGGCCGGAATACCCGTCCATCGTCTACACGCAAATCCTGAAAAAACTCTTTCCCGATGTACCCGTCTTTCTGGGAGGCATCGAAGCCAGTATGCGCCGACTCACACACTACGATTATTGGCAAGACCGCGTGCGTCCCAGCATCTTGTGCGACAGCGGCGCCGACCTGCTGATATACGGCATGGGCGAAAAACCGGTTGTGGAACTGGTACGCCGCATGGAGCGGGGAGAATCGCTTGCCAATGTGCCTCAAACAGCCTATCTTGTCCACGAAATGACACCGCAAGAGGGAGACATTGTCTTGTACTCGCACGAAGAGTGCCTTAAAGACAAAAAAAAGGAAGCCGCCAACTTCCGCCACATCGAGGAAGAAAGCAACAAATACGCCGCCGCCCGCATCCTGCAAGTCACGGGAAAGCAAACGGTCGTAGTCAACCCACCCTATCCACCTTTGACAACGAAGGAACTGGACCACTCGTTCGACCTGCCCTACACGCGTCTGCCGCATCCCAAATACAAAGGCAAGCGCATCCCGGCCTACGACATGATAAAACACTCGGTCAACATACACCGCGGATGTTTTGGCGGATGTGCTTTCTGCACCATCTCGGCCCATCAGGGCAAGTTCATCGTGAGCCGCAGCAAGGAAAGCATCCTGCGCGAAGTGAAAGCCGTGATGGAGTTGCCCGACTTCAAAGGCTACCTCAGCGACCTGGGTGGCCCCAGTGCCAACATGTACCGCATGCACGGCAAAGACCTGGAACTTTGCAAAAAGTGCAAACGTCCTTCGTGCATCCACCCCAAAGTATGCCCTAACCTGAACACCGACCACCGTCCGTTACTCGACATCTATCATGCGGTCGATGCCTTGCCGGGCATCAAGAAGTCGTTCATCGGAAGTGGTGTGCGCTACGACCTGTTGCTGCACGAAAGCAAAGATCCTAAGGTAAACCAAAGTACCCGTGAATATACCCGCGAACTCATTGCCAAGCATGTGAGCGGACGCCTCAAAGTGGCTCCCGAACATACCAGCGACCGGGTGCTGAGCGTCATGCGCAAACCACCCTTTGCCCAGTTTGAGACCTTCAAGAAGATTTTCGACCGCATCAACCGCGAAGAAGGTCTGCGCCAGCAGCTCATCCCCTACTTCATCTCCAGCCATCCCGGTTGCAAGGAAGAGGATATGGCTGAACTGGCCGTCATCACCAAACGGCTGGACTTCCACCTGGAACAGGTACAGGACTTCACCCCTACCCCCATGACAGTCTCTACCGAAGCCTGGTACACCGGCTATCACCCCTACACGCTGGAACCCGTGTTCAGTGCCAAGACGCAACGCGAAAAACTGGCTCAACGCCAGTTCTTCTTCTGGTACAAGCCCGAGGAACGACGCAACATCATCAACGAGCTGCGCCGCATCGGCCGCCCTGACCTGATAGATAAACTATACGGCAGAAGATAGCCATACAAGCCAAGCTGGATAGGCAACGAAGGCACGCTGGGTAAGCCCCCTACCCAGGCAGGGTAAGCAGGGAAGGCAGGCTGGATGCACACACAAGGCCGGCAAGATAGAATAAATGACCACAAGGTGACAAATGCTTTCCTCAAAAAAGAAAAAATGTTCTATATTTGACTCACAAGACAACCTGACATATTAATACGCTACAACACATGGATACAGACCACAATCAACCCTCAGCACAAGCCCCTCTCCACTCGTGTGTGGATTGCGGTACTCAGAATTGCAAATATAAAGACCGCAATTATCCCGACTTCTGCCTCACCACCCATCTGAACGAAAAGGATATGCAATGGGCTCTGGAACGGTATGACGAAGGGCGCAACCACGACATCATGGTAGCCAGCGCGGAAGTGGAATACGAAGGCTATTGCCAATGGACACGCGTACAGGAAATCATGGAATTTGCCCGTAAAATCGGTGCACACCGGATTGGTATTGCCAATTGCATCGGCCTGATAAAGGAAGCCCGCATCTTTGCCCGCATCTTGCGTGCCAACAGCTTCGAGCCGTATGCCGTCATCTGCAAAGTAGCGGGTAAGGCGAAGTCGTCCATAGGAATCCCCAAAGAATGCGAGTCCATCGGAGCGGCCATGTGCAACCCAATCTTACAGGCCCGCTTGCTGAACGAGGCACACACCGACCTGAACGTAGTCATCGGCCTGTGCGTGGGACACGATAGCCTGTTCTACAAATATTCCGAAGCCTATGTCACCACCCTTGTCACCAAAGACCGCGTAACCGGCAACAACCCGGCGGCGACACTTTATACAGCAGAGTCGTATTACCGGAAAAAACTAGGACTTGATAAATAAAGGTTATGCCTGCCCATACGACTAAAGCCGCCCGCATAAAAACCACTTAATACCCCCAATTCTGTTCCAAATGCAGATTCACGCCTATCACCTTTTCGGGAATGGGAAAAACGGTTGTAAAACCGCTTGATTCCCCTTCAACCTGAGGACGGTGACTGTATGCACGTGTAAAACGGCCAAAACGAATCAAATCTTGCCTGCGCCATCCTTCCCATGCCAGTTCCATTTGGCGCTCATCGAGCAACGTCTCCAACGTAGCAGGTCGAAAAGGGGCGTTTACACGTTCACGCACCTGCTGAAGTTCTGCATCCCCATTCTCTCCGTTACGCACCTTGGCTTCACTCCACATCAACAAAGCATCGGCATAACGGAACAAAACAATATCGTTGTCAAACAATTTACCATCTTTCAGACTAGTAGGATCTACTTCATACTTTTTCATACGAGCCCCGGCAGTCTGCATATACTCTTTTCCTGACAAATCTAGCTCCACTTTCCGCGGTTGATATATCAAAGGAGTTTTATTGTCATCGAGCAAAACAGGATTTCCCTGCAAATCAAAAACTTCATCGGCAAAATAACAAAAATCGAAACGAGGGTCTTCTTCTGCCGTACCGTAACCAAAGGTATCCAGGACGTCCAATGTAGCCGACGCTCCGTTTTCACCTCCCAGTCCGTAAGCCTTGGCATGATTGTAATGGCGCGAACGGAACAAATAGATGAACTGATTTGTGTAAAGCGTCTTATTCATGGGGATTACAAAAATATTCTCACACGAAGACTCATTAAATACAGCAAAGTTATTCCGGTAATCCGGCTCCAGTCCATAGCCGCTTGCAGCAAGTAGACCACAATAATGCATAACAGTTTGCCATGCATTCAACGATTTTCCATCTACCTCAAAAAAGAGCTGTTTCCCGTCGGGACGTATCCCATCAGTCCAATTGTCATCGGCATAGACTTCCGCATTCAAAGCCAACTTTGCCAATAAGAAAAATACAACCGGGCGGGTCATGCGTCCGTAATACACTCCCGGTAAATTGCTGCGTTCATCACTCAAATAAAGGGCAGCCTGCTGGAGTTCATCGACAATGAAACGAAACAGTTCACTCCGCTCCACCTGAACAACATCAGCAGATGCATGGTCTGTATGCCTCACTAAAGGCACACGTCCAAACAAATCCATGATATAGTAATAAAACAGCGCCCGCAACGCTCGCACCTCAGCCTGCAAAGGCTCTATATCCTCACCTGGATGTGCAAGGGCGTAAGTATCAATCTGGGTCAAAGAATGGTTACACAAAACAACAGCCTGATACAAATACTCCCACGTATCGAGAATAGCACTATTATTCACTCCCCAACGATGCAAATACAATCCTTGCCAAAAGCCACCATCATACCAGTCGGCACCACGGGTGGGCATAATAGCTTCATCGGTAGTAAAAGTATTGAGGTCGTACACCCCACGTCCGGTGCCTTGCAACCCCTTACTGTCTTCATAACCACCTATGTGATTATATAGCGTAGCTACACAATTGCGGTAGACATCCTGCAATGTATGGTTTATCTCATGTTCGCCGATGCTGTCTTTGGGCTCTTCATCCAGAAAGCGGCTACACCCCACCGTCGACCACATGAGGCACGATCCAATAATGAAGTAAAATAGTTGTTTCATAGCAAAGAGGTTATTAGAAGTTCAAACTTAAACTAAGTGTATAGGTACGCGACAACGGATAAGTACGCTTATCGTCAATACCCAACGTAGAATCAACTTGCGTACTGTTAATAAGCGGCGTCAAGCCCGAATAAGCACTAATAGTACCCAAATTGTTAACGGTAAATGCCAACCGTACGTCTTTCAGCAACCGCTTGGGCCGCAAAGGAGCTGTCCATCCCACAGTAAAATAATCAAAATGAATGTAATTTCCGTTCTCTAGCCAATAATCAGTAGCAGTCTGGTCTGTAATCATACGGTGAGGAGCTTCAGCCAGTACATTATAATCGGGCAAATTGTTCATGTTCATGTAAGTAAGTGACGTACCATTGTAAATTTTGTGCCCAAAGGCTCCATTTATCTGCAAGGAGAAATCAAATCTTTTGTAACGAAAACTAATATTAGAACCTAACAAGACTTTGGGAACAGCCTGCCCGGCAATGTAACGATCCTCCCCGTCTTCCAAATTCACACCGTTGCCGTTCAAATCGGCAACATCGTACTTATACCCTCCATTACCATCTGAAACAAGTCCGTTGCATTTTGGCAAGTAAAATACACCCAACGGTTGTCCCACAATCTGATAGACAATATTGTTGTATCCACCATGAAAACCCGCTCCATTCAGTCTGGCAATCGCCGTATATTCTGCAGCCGAAATCCATTTACCGTTATACATGCCACTCAATGAAAGCAGTTTATTCTGTTGCCAAGTAATATTGGCATTGATATTCAGTTCCATATCCTTCGTTTGCAAAGGTGTAAAGCCGATGGCTGCTTCCAAACCGCTATTACGCATGGAACCAATATTAGCTAATAAATTGTTATATGCAAATGGCGGAACGCTGACATGATAGGAATACAACATGTCATCAGTTTTAGAACGATAATAGTTGAACGAAAACAACAAACGATTATTATACATAGCCAAGTCAAATCCGGCATTAAACGTATGTTTAACCTCCCATTTTAAATCAGGATTCGTATTGCGAAGGGTTTCATACGTCACAATTGGTGCATTACCAATAGGAACTACCCCGTTGGGCTTCACCAAAGCCATTGTCGTATACGAATCAATTCCTCCCTGATTACCAGCCAACCCATAACCTACACGTATCTTCAGATTGTCAATCCACGTAAATGCTTGCATAAATGGTTCTTGTGTCACGTTCCAAGCCACAGATACCGAAGGGAAAAATCCCCATTTATGATTTGCACCAAATTTGGAAGAAGCATCGGTACGCGCATTTACCGTAAGCACATAACGGTTAGCAAAAGAATAATTAATACGCCCCAAAAAGGATACAAGATGTGGGTTGTCATAATAAGAGCCGGTGCCCTCCCAAGGTCGCAAAGCGCCTCCCTGCAAATTATGGTACCCCATTTCGTCAGAAGAGAAATTTGTAACCGTAGTATGAAAACCGGAATAAGTTTCACCGGAAACTTCGCCTAATGCCAACAAATCAATAAAATGGTTATTGATTTGCTTCTGCCAAGTCAACATCAAATTACCCAACAAAGTCTCCGCACGACGGCTACCTCTATAAGCCTGTCCATGTCCCCATACGGGAGTTGGCAAATACTGGTCGTCTTCGGTTTCACTATAAGTATAGGCACCAAAAAGCACCACTTTCCAGTCAAATGGTAAAATCACATTGAGGCGGGCATGTGCACTGAAATAAGAAATTGCATTACGATTATCTACTTCCATCCATGCCAAAGGATTGGTTATTTGGCTGGCAGTGGTTAATTGGTCCCATCCTCCGGCGGCGTTTTTACCGGCAGGGAAAGTTGGATTAAATGCGGCTGCCGAATAAAAAGTCTTCTGAAGATCGAAAAGACTTCGATCACGTTTCACAGAGCCAAACAATCCTAATTCACAATCCAGCAATTTATCTATGAGCTTTTGGTTTAGATTCATGTTAGCTGTAAACAATTTCATCTTTTCATTCTGTATAACGCCCTGACGCTCCAAATATCCCAATGACACACGATAATCTGACCGTTCTCCACCGCCGTAAAGCGCAATATTATGATTCTGCTGGATACCTGTTTGTTCAATTGCCTTCTGAAAATTGGTATTGCATCCCAAATCTACTTTATCAAGTCCCAAATCTGATACCACTTTCCGATAAGAATCTGCATCAAGCATCTCCAGTCGGCGAAATGCATGAGAAATGGCAAAATTACCACTATAATTGACATGTGTTTTCCACCGGTTCCACGCTTGGTTACAATATTTATAACTCCCGACGCGCCACGCGAACCGTATTGTGCCGTTTCCGAAGCATCTTTCAAGATAGTGAAACTCTCAATATCCGTAGGATACAACGAAGTAAGCATGGACAAATCGCCGGGTACGCCATCTAACACAATCAAAGGCTCGTTGCCACTAGTCAATGAAGTCGTACCACGCAAACGTACCGATTCAAGCGCAGCCGTCCCATTGCTATTTTTCCGAATGCTTAACCCTGCCACCCGTCCCTGAATAGCTTCCAAAGGGTTAGACAAAAGCTCTCTGTTCATTTGCTTCTCGGTAATCAGTTCTACTGACCCCGAAAGGTTATTCAGCGTTCCCCGGGCATAACCAACATGCAGAAGTGTGTCGGTAAGCAAAGATTCGGAAGACACAACCTGAGCCGATACACCGGTAGCAAACAACAGAAAAAACAAATATAAGGCAGTTTCTTGTAATTGAGTGAACAGATTTTTTTCCATAACAAAAGATTTCAGGTTATTATCTTTCTCCAAAGGTACAAATAATCTGGAAAGAAACAACCCCTCTTGCGACATTCATGGACCCAGTCCGATTGAAAAAGGAAAAAACAGCATAAATCAGCACACCATCATAATCCCCACAGTAAAATCTTTCCAGGCACATCTTGCATAACAAAGGACTTTGCACATCAACAGCAGAATCACTATCTTTGTGCCCTATTTCACTCAATGAGTTTACAAAAACTGTTTGATAGACACATTATGAACAGCCTGAAAGGTTTTATCTACGGACTGGCCACATCGGTGACATTTGGCCTTATTCCTCTCTTTACCCTGCCGCTAATGCAGAAAGGCATGTCACTCGACTCCATTCTGTTCTACCGTTTTCTATTTGCCACCTTTGCACTGGCAGGTATGATGAAACTTCACAAAGAGCCATTCCATATTGAAAAGAATGACCTTCCCATCCTCTTTCTGCTGGCCTGTTTCTACACAGCTTCGGCGTTGTTCCTTTTTTGGGGATATGACTTCATGGGAGCAGGTGTAGCCACGACCTTGCATTTCACCTATCCGGTATTCGTCACCTTACTGATGCTCATTTTCTTCAGAGAACGGGCATCATGGGTAACATGGCTCGCTATTCTGCTTGCCATCTATGGAGTAGCCCAACTATCGTTAAAAGAGGGCGAACTGGTACTCAATCCCACCGGAGTAACTATCGTATTGTTGTCCGCCGTAGGCTATGCCAGTTACATTACCACTGTAAACAAATCACGCGTAAAGACCATGAACAGCCGTAAACTGGCTTTCTATGTTTTCGTCTTCACGACCTTGCTGTTTGCCACCAAAGCATTGTTCAACGAAGGCATCCAACCCATCCCGGATGCTTTGTCAGCTGCCAATCTGATTCTGCTGGCCGTAGTACCCACCGTTATTTCCAACATTACGTTGGTATTGGCCGTGCATCACATAGGTGGAACGCTGACTTCCATTTTGGGAGCCATGGAACCCGTAACTGCCGTGTGCATCGGTGCCTTTGTTTTCGGCGAAGATTTCAGTTTACAAGAAGCGTTCGGTATTGTCTTGATTCTGATAGCTGTAACCCTTATTATACTAGGTAAGCCCATATAAAACACCCTGTCATCAGTTGTAAGACTAATACGGCCAAGGCATGCATAAAGGCGTCAAAACTTATACACACACTCCATGCCAAAGATGTTTTTCTTGCCATCCTGCTCCCATTGCCGGCAATAGAAAGCCTCAACCTCCCACTGTTCTGTCAGTGGGAAGTTCAAACCAGTACGATAACGCATACGGGCCAGCTCAAAATGTTCGCCCTTTCCTAATCCGTTATACATCTCCACCGACACATAAGGTTCCAGTTTACAACGGGCTATGTCATAAGCCACTTTCAAACGTGAGCGCAAACGGAATTCTTTCTCTTCCCTGCCAAATGTGTGCTGAAAGCGTTCACGCAAGGAAAATTTGAAGCGCTCCATCCGTCCCGAAATCGTACCGTCCACGTGATAGCGATGACGGAACTTCCAGCCCTCGGCACCCCGGTTGCGATAGTGAACCTCATAACCTCCCCCCAACTTCAGAAAAGAGAACATTTTATATGAAACACCAGCATCAAGTCCCCAACGGTCGGTCATACTTATGTGATCTTTGGTACGTCACTCCAAATTACCAGAGAAAGTAAGCACAGGCAATGCTTCATATTTTACTCCCATCTTGGTCCAAGTAGTATAATCGACCTCCTGAGCCTTCATTTCTCCAATATTAATAATCCAAAGAATCCACACAATATAGGTAACTATCCATCCTAAACTCTTCTGTTTACACATCTGTTCTATTTTTATCTTCATATAAACTGAAAACAAAAGTACAAACGAATTCTGTAACAAATCTGTAATACATATATCAATTTTTAATGTTTCCTATTTTCTGTTCCTTTATCCTTACTAGAATTCCACACCATCAAGGCCAAAAGTACTGAAAGAAATGCCGAACCTATCCAAAACCAATTGATATATGTAAAATCATATACTTCCACACCATCTATAAGCTGTTTATTACCTTCTATCAACAAACCGCTCATTATATCCTGTAAGCCTGCACCAATATAACTGGCAATCCCTACAATCCCCAATGCCGCCCCCGCGGCGTTACGAGGAGCAATATCTACCGCCATCAGTCCCCCAAGAAAACAAAGCAACACCCCTATACCCGAACCGAACAAGACCATCGCAAAAACATCAAGCCAAAAGTGCACACCCGGAACCAGTAAAAACAAACATAGAGCCACTACATTCATCAAACCAAATATCAGTGCAGGAAGATTTCGTCGGCCACCGAACAATTTATCCGAAATGAGTCCCGAAAACATCGTACCGATAATGCCACATACCGAACTAACTGAAATAATAAAGCTCGCGTCCAGTGTTGTATAGCCCTTCTGCGCTTCCAGATAAAATACCCCCCCCAGCTGTTCACCGCATAGCGGCTGATGTACATGAACGCACTACTGAGTGCCAGTATCCAAATGGCCGGGTTGCGAAGCACCGATTTTTGGGCACGGTTGAAAGCCTCCGTCTCCGTGGCCGTACGCTCCACACGCTGCTTCTCCGCCACCACGGCCGGCAGTCCCTTGCTCTGCGGAGAATCGTGGAAGAAACGCCACACTACCAGTGCCCCCAACAGACCGATAAGACCCGCACCTAGAAAACCGTAACGCCAGCCCAACACACTTACAATGGAAGCCACCACGATAAACGTCAGTGCCTCACCAATGTTGTGGCTCGCACTCCAAAAACCATAGAAAGAACCCCGTTTACGGTCATCGAACCAGCGGGAGAGCCCCACCACACACGAGGCCGCACCCATGGACTGGAACCAGCCGCTGATGCCCACAACACGGCAAACAGGATAAACGAATGTGTAAAGCCCAAGCACAGGTTGACAAGAGCCGTAACTAGCAGCCCCGTACCCATAAAACGCTTGATGTTGCTACGGTCGGCCAGAAAACCGTTCGTAAACTTGCCTACCGCATACGTAAAAAACAATACCGAACCGATGACGCCCAGTTCAGTTTCCGAAAAGATACCTTCCTCCACAATGGGTTTCTTCACCACGTTCAGGCTCAAGCGGCATACGTAATACAGCCCGTACCCCACAGTGGCTGAAAGGAATGTAGACCACTGCAAACGCCTCAGCCGCCGCTGCTGTTCGGCCAAAGGCTCCCCGTTACAGGGTTTCGCGGGTGATACCCTGTAAAAATTGATAATATGTCTCAACATGTTATTTTCTTGTCTGTAAGTAATGGATTTGTATACAAGTCTGTCGGAACACCATGCAAAGAATGCAGGCTGACACCAGTCAGCACAGAAGCCTCTATACCTTCTTCCTGGATGAGCTAATCTGCGAGAAAACGCATCAGCCCGCATTCAACCATGCCTGTCCTAGTTAAAAAACATCAGTCGTGCAGTCCCTTTGCTCTCAGGTACTCCAGCAACAAGGCCGGCCGGTCGGTCTGTATCAGTTTCGCACCCTGCCCTACTATCCAGCCCCAACTCTCTTCCGGTTCGCCAAGCTCTACCGCACGGTCGTCGTCGTGACCGCCACATAATTCTGGCCACAGGCTGTTGATAAAGATACAGGCATCGCTCGCACGTACCTTCTGTATCAACCGTTGCACTTCTGGACCATCATTGTCAAATCCCAATTCAAAAGCAACAGGCTTCATATTAGTCAGATAGCCATCAATTATTTCCTCGGCACCTTCTTCATGAAGTTTAATTACAGGCATAAAGACCATCTTGTCGAACACTTCGCCATGTTCAGCCTTTACTTGTTCGTAAGGCAAATCGGACTTGACGATGCATTGCCCTACCGTACCGGTATTCTCCAGCACGGCATACGCTTCCTTGAAGTAATCGTAGCCCTTATCTACATTCACCATAATTTTGCCTTTGCACAAATTCATCACCTCCTCAAACGTAGGAATCTGGTGACGGGTTTTGTGACCTGCTCCCCCACGTAAACGAAACGCTTTCAACTCCGCCAACGTATAGTCTTCAGGCCGTCCCTTGCCCGTAGTCGTACGGTCAATAGTCTTGTCATGCATCAGAATCAGATGTCCGTCTTTGGTTTTCTTCAGGTCAATCTCTACCATGTCAATCCCCATATCTATACAGTTCTGAATAGCCTGCAATGAATTCTCAGGAGCATTGCGCCAGTCGCCTCGATGGGAAACAACCAGCACATCATCCGAAGACAGGGCATCGGTAACATTTACAGAAGATACTGATTGACCCTTTACTGTTTTCTTATTCTCACTACATGAAAATAGAAAAACACATAAACAGAAAATATTTACTATAGACAGAAATTTCTTCATATCAAAAATATAATTTAGTTACTTTTATTTCAAACGTCCATTCCACATAAAATTTCCACTACGCATAGCCCACGTTTTTTGAGCACCTGTGGCATTAGTTTTCAAGGCGTACACCTTACCTGGCTCTTGATTTGTTTCAACATTTGCACACATATACACAATGCCATCTGCACCAATGACAGGCGACGAATAAATTTCTGCCCCTAATTTCATCTCTTTATAAACAGGTTTACCATTTTGATTTAATACATAAAAATATCCGGCGCCATCACCAAAACAAATATTACCGTTATCCATCACTGCCGGAGTGCATCGAATTTTACCTTGTGACTTGAAACTCCACACAATCTCTCCTGTAGCCTGATCATAACAAGTCATTGTCCCATCATTGTCACCTACATATACATGTCCTTCTAAATCTATAGCTACCCCCGAATTAGCATATTCAGCCACACTGGGTACTTGCCATTTAATACTTCCATCCGACGAATTAACGGCCATAACAATACCACCATCATTAGTATTACCACAAAGATAAATGCTACCGTTTTCTCCCATTGCCGGAGCAGCCGAACAGCTTTTACCAAATGATGTTTCCCAAAGTTTCTGTCCATCAGCCTTATTAAAAGCAAAAACTTTTCCACTATTGGCACAAACATATATGGCATTTTCACCTATAATCGGAGTCGATTGCGTATCACCTCCACAAGCTGCTTCCCAAATTTTTTGCATTGCCGGAGCTGCCGATATAGCATATACTTTTTTATTACCAGCATAATATACCGTTCCATCCGAATCAACGACAGGTGCACTGTATTTTACCGTTGCTCCTGTTGCAAACGAAGCCAAAGGTTCAGATGAGTCAGGATTAAACGCATACAAATTCTTATCATAGCTACCTATATAGAAGACACCGTTATCAGACACTGTAGGCGTACTTCTCACCACATCTCCTGCTGCATATTTCCATTTCTCATTTCCATTTTTATCCAAAACGACAATATTATATATGCCTCTTGAATCTTTTGCATCACAACCCAAAATAACATTTCCCTGTAAATCAACAGCCGGTGAGGCATCTTGAAAACCAGCTGGTGCCAGATATTCCCATAAGATTTCGGGTGTTTCATCAGAAAGAGATTTTTCTTTCACCGTTATTAATTTATCAAAGTTGTTTACATTTTGTACACCTAGATTATCCCAGACAGTCAAAACGACTTTATATTCGCCAGCTTGTTCATAAGAAATCGTAGGATTCTGTTCTGTAGAAGTAGAACCATTATCAAAATTCCATAGCCATTTGGAAATTTCCCCGTCTTCATCAAACGACAAATCGTTAAATGTAACACTCTGTCCCACCTCCAATGTCGTAGCAGTAGCCTTAAAAGCTGCTACTGGCTTGATATTTATCTTATCTTCATCCTTGCAAGCTGTTATCGCCATCAAACAGGCAAATAATAATACAGTTATCTTTTTCATACATATTAATCTTTAATCAATTTATCAAGATATTCTTTTAATTCTACAGGGAAGTCTGTTTGCACAACAGTTCCACCCAATCTCACAAACTCATCTACTGCACGATAATTATCATTTTCAGGTGTCGCCTCAGAATTAATATAGACATTCATAAAACCAGCCAAACCATTGCTATAAGCTTTATTGAGAATTTCATCAACCCAAGTGCGTGGATTAAATTGAACAATAGACAAATTCTCAACCAAATCCATATATTGGTTCAAATCATCCATACTGTATATTACAGGAAAGACATTGACCTCTTTATCTATATTAACCAATTTTGCAGCATCTGCAACATCATACACTGTAAACATAGACTGCGATAACATTCCGCATTTCTTAACCACTTCATAAACAGAACGATAATCAGATATTTTCACATCTATATCTACATAAATCTTACCTCGCGCAGACATTAATGCCTCTGCAAACAAAGGAACCCTTTCAACGGTAAGTTCTCCATTTTGATACATATAAAAAGAAGCAATCTCCTCATAAGTCAAATCAGAAACTTTACCTGTCCCATTGGTAGTTTCATCAATAGTAGCATTATGCATCAATATTAATTTGCCATCCTTTGTCATCCGCACATCTATTTCAATATAATCAATCCCATTATGTATGGCTTTCTCTATTGCTAAAATTGAATTTTCAGGAGCTTCCCGCCAATAACCGCGATGTGCACATACTTGGAAATTACCTTTTTTCAATGATTCTGGAATAGACGCACGCACTTCCGATGTTATTTCGTCGGCAGTTACCATTACCATAACCTGGTAAGTATTTCTTTCACCCGACGAAAGCGCTACTGCAACTTTTACAACATAATCCTCTGGAATAGAATAAGAATGAACGGGACTTAGTTCAGTCGAAGCAGTACCATCACCAAAATCCCAACGTACGGATTGTACCTCACCAATGTCTATATTATCCAAAGAAAAACATATCTCTTCGTTAAATGCTACCTTATTGGCAGAAACATTAATCTTTATTTGCTTGTTCTCACTCATTTCCGAGTCAGAGCAAGCCTGAAATAAAGCACTTACAAAAAGGACAATAACTAACAATAAGTTTTTACTTTTCATATTTACAAGAAATTCTTTTTTCATTTTCAATTATCCCAGTACGGATTTTGTTCTAAATTTTCATTTAACAACAAATCACCCATCGGAAGCGGATATAAGTAATCACGTTTTTCATCAAACATTTTAGTATTACTCTTAAAACCAATCAAATATCCATGGTTCCCCTCTGTCAGTTGCAATATTCCACCTAATTTCACTTTCTGCGAGACACTGCTTGCAGGCTCTTTATCACCCTCATACAATAATAAATCAGCCTTCCCATCTCCATCCAAATCAAATTCGCCCAATGAAGGGAAATACATTCCCGTAAAATGCGGTTCCAACAATTTCCCCGATTTCCAACGCACTAAATCATCCCAGCGAAAACCTTCCAAAGCCAACTCAATACGACGCTCTCTACGTATCTCAAGAATGACCCCTGTATTGGACCCACTCACATTAGGGTACATTGTAGTTTGCACAGGATCTGGAGCAGCATTAACCGTATTCATATTCAAATTAGGCATTCCCACACGCGCACGCAACAATTTTATTGTCTTGTCAATATCATCTTGCGTCACAATACCCAATTCTGCCTTAGCTTCCGCATAATTTAACAATACCTCAGCATAACGGATAAAAGCCACATCCTGGTAAGACGCACCATCACCGTCTTGCGAGACATCAGAAACGAACTTACTAACCTGATAACCAGTCATACTTGCGGCAAAATCCGGTAAGATAGTTTCGCTCCCACCAATGCGCTTATAGCCTACCGAACGTATAGTTTGCGCCAAACGCTTATCACGGCTCTGCATTTCTTCATAAAATTCCATTGTTTCATATCCGTTTTTAGCCG
>Ga0192244_10247_pt1 | contig 23153 bp, 20 predicted proteins | sample Koala_Koa27_L3_FD_131234 | JGI IMG/M metagenome (GOLD analysis project Ga0192244, IMG submission 131234) | Enriched cells from koala feces incubated with labeled cellulose particles, San Francisco Zoo, California, United States - Koala_Koa2-7_L3 ... | reverse complement strand
ACTTAACATAATTAAGCCGCGTATATTGCTTGTTTCCCGAAGTAAAGGTGCATGAGATACGTGCTGAAGCGATAAATACCGTTTCACCTGGTTGGAAAGCGTGCTCTGTACCGGGTACTTGGCACGATTCCCGGCTTGCAGTGCGGGAACTTACCCGGAAAGTGACCAGATTGCCGATAGGGTCTTCCAGTGTAAGTATCTGCCGGACATGAAAATAGGGAGTTGTTCCTTTGACCATTGTTTTGTAAGGATCGTCTTCCAACCGTACACGTAGTACTTTCAGTGTTAGATTCTCTACTTTATCTCCCTCCTTACCCAGAAAGCGGCTGGTGGAATATTTCTGCCTTGCCTGTCGTTTTTGAATATCCAGATGAACGGAATGGTATATCTGTGCTATCTGTACAAAACGTTCCTGTTTAGGAATGCGGGGAGTGAATTTATAGGCAATCCAACTAATATAACTCGGGTCGATGCGGAAGATTTCGTGCAGGAAGTGTCCGTGATATTTCCCGAAAGCAATAATATCGTCCCCCTTACTTTGCATACGTTTAGCATTATACTCCACCAGTAGCATGCAGCGGGGAGAGTAATAACATAGACTGCTTGCGGCCCGCAGGCTTTCATGAATATCTGTAGAAAGGTCTTGAATGTAAAAAATAGACTGGCGTTCGGGTAGTGGAGAATAAATCCATAATGAATAACGGGGGTAATCGGGACGGGGCAGTGCTACCAGATAAGCACCTGCATCTTTGTAAGATGTTCTTCCCCGGTTGTATTCGTTTAGTTTCTGATACAACAGTTCTTGTTCTGCTTCGGGTATTCCCGGAATAATCGGATTTGCCATAAGCATTGAGTTATTTACTCAAATATAAGATTTTTCAGGCAAATAATCAAACTTTGTATGGAAAGTTTTAGAAAGAGATAATCTATATTTTATAAAATAACTGAAATTATATTATTCGATAACTTTGAATGATACTGCTTATAATCTCTTATTCTTACAATTCGCTTTTCTTGTGTGGTGCATTCACTTTATATCTGCTCCATATCCGAACCGTATCAAGACCGTACTTGCTCCGTACATTCTCCACTCAGAGGTACCTTTATACGGAGAAAACACGGAGATGGTACGGAGCAAGTATGGCTCAGGTATGCTCTGGAGGAGTATATCTTCCCAATAAAGGTGTCAGAATCTGACCATTAGTTCCAGCACTATTTTGTCTTGTTCGGACTCTTTGGCAATACTGTTTTTAGCATAGAAATATTTCTCAAAGTTCAGTCGAAGGTCCGTGCGGAATGCTTTACTGAGGCTAAATGTGATACCACCGGTCACGCGATGACGTTTGTAGTCAGTGGTGACTAAAGCTCCGGTTTCTTCATCGATGGCTTTGCCATCACTTTGGCTGGTCATCATGTCATAACGTGCCAGGAAAGACATTTTATTGAATACTTTTCGCAAAGGTAGGTCGTAGTTGATGAAACTATTTACAGCATGTACATTGTCGTAGGCATTGTCTGCATAGGTTTTATACAAGTATTCCCCTTCAATGTGGAAGCGTCCGAATTCATAGAAAGCACCGATGTCATACGAATTTATCCGTACGTCCTGTGGCTGTATGCTCTGTATGCTTAAAGCGAGGTTTAGCTTCTTGGCAAAGAGAAACTGTGCTTTGGCGGAATAATTCACCTCTTTGTGCCACTCTTTTTGATTGGTCAGCCCCGAACCATTGTAGAGTCCCCCCTTCTAAAGTGACAGGTACTTCGGTTCCTAATTTATAGCCCAATGTAACACCAACGTCACGTACATTACCTATTTGTTTCGCTATAAATGAGCGGTTGGCAAAATATTGTTGGTGTGGAGATCGGTGGGCATCGATGGTGAACGGTACGCGCATTTGTCCGGCTGTGACCGTCAGATCCTTTATCGGGAAAAGGCGTGCATAGGCATCCAGCATTTTTATTTGTCCTTCATCGGATAGGTCGATTTCAGCTTTATAAGCTACGATGGGCAGCACGTTGCCGGTGATGCTGATACGTGCGTTGCGTACCTCAAAACGGCTGGCAGCCATTTCTGTTTGGTACTCAAATTTGGTGCGGATGGTCCCGTGTATTTCCGGCAGATAATCCTTCGTTTCCAATTCTTCTTTGTCTACCTTCTTTCCGTCTTCATTGCGGTACGGATTTTGGGCTATTGCGGCCAGTGGCAGCAGAGCGATGAGCAGCATGAATGCGCTTTTCTTCATAATAAGTTGTAGTCGATTAATTTATGGCGGCAAAGGTCGGACATACGTGTGATGTTTTTGTGTCATAGATATTGCATTTTTGTTACATGTCTATCTATGAGGGGGAGACTCGTTTATGATTCAAAACTTATGTGGACAATATTAATTGTTTTTTCGGACGATTTAAATCAGTCTGGTAGGATGAAAAACTGTAAATTTGGAACGTTGAAACGACTTGAGAACTTTGTTTATAACTATAAATAGCTTGTTATTATGAAAACATTCATCACATTATTTGTATATCTGGCTTTCCTCTGTGGCAATGCATTGGCCCAAGATGCTCCTCTTATTCTCAAATTCGGGTTGTTTGCTGATGCGCAATATGCCGATTGTCCTTCAGAAAATACGCGGTTCTATAGGGAGACACTACGAAAAATGGACACTTGTGTCAGTTACTTCAATCGGCAGAATGTGGAGTTTACAATTAATTTGGGGGATATTGTTGATAGAAAAAACAGCGACTTAAAAACAATCATGTCTTGTCTCTCTCGTTTGGATCGTGAGATTTATCATCTTACGGGTAATCATGATTATAAAGAGGTGGCAGATGTCTCTGTTCTATACAGGCAGTTGAATATGCCTGCCGGGTATTACTCGTTTCAGAAACAAAATTGGATTTTTATTATGTTGAATACCAATGAAGTTTCGGCATATGCTCATGTCGTAGGAACTGAAAAAGAGCAGGAACTGGCTGAGATGCTGGAGCATATAAAACAGACTGGCGGCAAACAAGGATATAGATGGAATGGGGGAGTCAGTAAGAAACAGATGAAATGGCTGGATAATTTGTTAGCTGAATGTGAGAAGAATAAGAATAATGTGCTAATCTTTACACATCATCCGCTCTATCCGGAAAGTGAGTTTACAGCTTTGAATAATGTGGAAATTCTGAATACTATTTCAAAGTATCCATGTGTGAAAGCTGTCTTTTCGGGACATCACCATGCTGGAGCATTCGGCTATTATAAAGGAATCCCAATGATAACACATGAGGGAATGATAGAGACAGAGAAGCAAAATGCATATTCTATTGTGGAACTTACTCGTGATTCTATCTTGGTGAGAGGATGTGGAAGAGTGCCTTCCCGGTCGTTTAAGTATTTTCTGTGAAGGCATGCTAAAAAGGTATGCCTTTTCTATTTCTTCTGCCCGAAATCATGTATTTTTGTAAGCTAATAAAATGAATCTCCCAAATGAATAGATCTGAAAAGCGAGTATTGGTAGGCATGAGCGGTGGTATAGATAGTACCGCTACCTGCTTAATGTTGAAGGAACAAGGTTATGAGATAGTGGGCCTTACCATGTGGGTATGGGGAGACGAACCTGTAGAGGCCCGTCAGCTTGCTGATAGTATGGAGATTGAACACTATGTAGCTGATGAGCGTGAGGCTTTTCGTAAAGTGATTGTACAGAACTTTATAGATGAATATTGTCAGGGACGGACACCCAATCCGTGTGTGATGTGTAATCCTATGTTCAAGTTTCGCATACTGACGGAATGGGCGGATAAATTGGATTGCGCATGGATTGCTACCGGACATTATACTCGTTTGGAAGAAAAGAATGAAAAAGTATATATCGTTGCCGGAGACGATGAAAAGAAGGACCAATCTTATTTTCTCTGGAGATTGGGACAGGATGTGCTGAAACGTTGCATTTTTCCATTGGGAACTTATACGAAGCTACAGGTGCGTGAGTATTTGCGTGAGAAAGGTTATCAGTTGAAGGCCGAAGAAGGTGAAAGTATGGAGGTCTGTTTCATTAAAGGTGATTATCGTGACTTCTTGCGTGAACATAGCCCTGAAATTGACAGGGAAATAGGTCCCGGATGGTTTGTCAATTCTGAAGGTGTGAAGCTGGGGGAACATAAAGGTTTTCCCTATTATACCATTGGGCAGCGGAAAGGCTTGGAAATAGCTTTAGGTAAACCAGCCTATGTATTGAAGATCAATCCACTGAAAAATACAGTGATGTTAGGGGATGCCGAACAATTGCAGACTGAATATATGTTGGCTGAGCAGGATCATATTATTGATGAGCAGGAGTTCTTTTCGGCCCCGGATTTATCAGTACGTATCCGGTATCGTAGTAAACCGATTCCATGTACAGTGAAAAGATTGGAAGACGAACGTTTGTTTGTGCATTTTGCATCGGAGGCTTCAGCCATTGCACCGGGACAATCTGCTGTCTTTTATATCGGAAGGCGGGTAGTGGGTGGCTCGTTTATCGCTTCCCAGCGTGGCATTGGTCTGGTTATTGCAGAAAATAAATAAGTAATAGATAATAATAGAATGAGAAAATTATTTCTTCTTTTGGCTTTCACCCTGTTTATGACAGGTGTGTCCGCACAGCAAGATTCATTGAAGTATCGCATCAGCTTAAAAGACAAGGCTGCTACAGAGTATTCATTAAAACGTCCTGAGAAGTTCTTGTCGGAAAAGGCTATTGAGCGCCGTAAAAAGCAGAATCTTCCAATTGATTCTACTGATCTTCCGGTATGCCGCAAATATATAGATGAAATCCGCAAACTGGGAGTGAATATCGTAGTGGTTGGAAAATGGGATAATTTTGTAACAGTATCTTGTAATGATACTACTTTGATAGACCGCATTGCAGCATTACCTTTTGTACGTTCTACGGAAAAGGTGTGGTTCTCTCCCGGTGCTGATAAACCGACAATGTCAACGGAACGGGATTCTGTAATCAATCAACCAACCATACATCCGGATAGTATCTATGGGTGTGCCATCACTCAGGTTCAACTGAGTAATGGAGATAAATTGCATGAAGCTGGTTTCAAAGGTCAGGGAATGACGATTGCAGTTATTGATGCCGGTTTCCACAATGTAGATAAGATTACTGCTATGCAGAATCTTCATATTTTGGGTACAAAAGATTTTGTGAATCCCCAAGCGGATATTTTTGCGGAGAGCAGTCACGGTTTGAGCGTTCTGTCTTGTATTGGAATGAATCAGCCTGAGATCATGACCGGGACAGCACCCGAAGCTTCTTTCTGGTTGCTTCGTAGTGAAGACGAATATTCGGAGCATTTGGTAGAGCAGGATTATTGGTCGGCTGCCGTAGAATTTGCCGATAGTGTGGGAGTGGATGTGATTAATACCTCTTTGGGGTATTATACGTTTGATGACAAATCAAAGAATTATAAATACCGTGATTTGGATGGACGGCATGCATTGATGTCTCGCCAGGCTTCCCGCATTGCTGATAAGGGAATGGTGTTGGTATGTAGTGCAGGCAATTCCGGTACGGGCTCCTGGAAGAAAATTACCCCTCCGGGAGATGCGGAAAATGTATTGACGGTAGGTGCTGTCAATAAGAAAGCAATATTGGCACCTTTCTCATCTATTGGAAATACTGCAGACCATCGTGTGAAGCCTGATGTTGTTGCAGTGGGGTTAGGATCAGACGTCATCCGTCCCGATGGCAATCAGGGACGGGCCAATGGTACTTCTTTCTCTTCGCCTATCATGTGTGGTATGGTGACTTGTTTGTGGCAGGCTTGTCCGAAGTTGACGGCAAAGGAAGTGATTGAATTGGTGCGTCGGTCCGGTGACCGTGCAGATTTCCCCGATAATATCTATGGATATGGGGTACCTGATATGTGGAAGGCGTACAATGAGTATAAGTTGAAGAATAAATAATAGATTACATACTGCTATTGGTGGTTTGTAATCTGTAATACGTAGATGAACAGAATGGAAGCATTGTCTTTGTATGATTTAAACGCTTTGGTGCGTCGAAGCCTTGAACAATGCCTGCCCGATGAATATTGGGTGCAGGCGGAGCTGAGCGATGTGCGTACGAACAGTACCGGACATTGTTACCTGGAGTTTATTCAGAAAGATCCCCGTAGCAATAATCTGATAGCAAAGGCGCGTGGAACCATTTGGGCAAATGTATATCGTTTGCTGAAACCTTATTTTGAAGAGTCCACAGGACAGGCATTTGTTTCTGGTATCAAGGTTTTGGTTCAGGTAACTGTCAGTTTTCATGAACTTTATGGTTACAGTCTTACCGTGCAGGATATTGATCCTACGTATACCTTGGGTGATATGGCACGCCGACGCCGGGAGATTTTAAAACAACTTGAGGAGGAAGGGGTGTTGACCTTGAATAAGGAACTGGAAATGCCGGTTTTACCCCAGCGTATTGCAGTGGTTTCATCACCTACAGCCGCAGGTTACGGGGACTTTTGCCATCAGTTAAAGAATAATCCACGTGGCTTCTTCTTTCATACGGAATTATTTCCGGCATTGATGCAGGGTGACCGCGTAGAAGAATCGGTGTTATCTGCTCTGGATGCTATTCTGAATCGTCAGGAAGATTTTGATGCTGTGGTTATTATCCGTGGCGGTGGGGCTACTTCTGATTTGTCCGGTTTCGATACCTATCTGCTTGCTGCTGCCTGCGCTCAGTTTCCGTTACCCATTATCACTGGTATAGGACATGAGAGAGATGATACGGTACTTGACTCTGTGGCTCATACCCGTGTGAAGACTCCGACTGCTGCTGCAGAGTATCTTATAAATTGTATGGACCTTGCTGCTGATGAACTGGAAGTGCTTATCAGTCAACTGCATGAAAGTGTGCGTTCCCGTCTGACAGAAGAACATCGTAAATTGATTTCATACAGAAACCGTATTCCTTCTGCTGTTGTCCGGCGTGTGTCCGATGCCAAACTTGCATTACTGACTACCCGGAAAGATATTTCGCTAGCTGTTCAGACTTCACTTTCGCGTCAACGGCATCGTCTGGAGTTGTTACAACAACGTCTTGCTGATGCTTCTCCCGAGAAGATACTGGCACGTGGCTACAGTATCACGTTGAAAGATGGGAAAGTAGTGAAAAATGCTGCTATGTTAAATGAAGAAGACGAAATAATCACTCGTCTCTACCGGGGTGAAGTAGCCTCGGTCATAAGTTGTAAATCATAAACTTAAATAATAAATTTCTTTATGCCTACTCCGAAGAAAAAAGAAACTTATTCCCAGGCAATAGAACGTCTGGAGAAGATTGTCCGTCAGATAGACAATAATGAGTTGGAAATCGATGCGCTTGCTGAAAAAATAAAGGAAGCGAATGAGATTATTGCGTTTTGTAGTGACAAATTGACCAAAGCCGACAAGGAAATAGAAAAATTACTGTCGGAGAAGCGAGAAAGTGAAGAATAAAGATTAAATTTGTTGCAAAATGTACGTAATGAGATTACTAATACTTTGAGATATGAAAGAAATAGATTGGTCTAATCTGTCATTCGGATACATGAAGACAGATTATAATGTGAGAATTAATTTCCGGGAAGGTGAGTGGGGAAAACTCGAAATCAGTAGTAGTGAATTGATCAATATGCATATGGCAGCTACCTGTCTGCATTATGGTCAGGAGGCATTCGAAGGATTGAAAGCATTCCGTGGTAAAGATGGTAAAGTTCGTATTTTCCGTTTGGAAGAGAATGCCGCTCGCTTGCAGTCTACCTGTCGTGGTATTATGATGGCAGAATTGCCCACAGAACGTTTCAAAGAAGCTGTACTCGCAGTAGTGAAGATGAATGAGCGTTTTATTCCGCCCTACGAGAGCGGTGCCTCTCTTTATATTCGTCCGTTGCTGATCGGGACGGGTGCACAAGTGGGAGTTCGTCCGTCCAGTGAATATATGTTCCTGATCTTTGTTACTCCGGTAGGTCCATACTTTAAAGGTGGTTTTGCTGCTACTCCTTACGTGATTACTCGTAAGTACGATCGTGCGGCTCCTCTCGGAACAGGTATCTATAAGGTAGGTGGTAACTATGCAGCCAGTTTGCGTGCCAGCCAGGAGGCTCATGCAGCGGGTTATTCTGCAGAATTCTATCTGGATGCCAAAGAAAAGAAATACATCGATGAATGTGGTGCTGCCAACTTCTTCGGTATCAAGGATAATACTTATATAACTCCTTTGTCTACTTCCATCCTACCTTCTATCACAAATAAGAGTTTGATACAGTTGGCTGAAGATATGGGCATGAAGGTTGAACGCCGTCCGATTGCAGAAGAAGAACTTTCTACTTTCGAGGAAGCTGGTGCTTGTGGTACTGCTGCGGTAATAAGCCCGATTGAGCGTATTGACGATCCGGAGAATAATCATTCTTATATCATTGCCAAAGATGGCAAACCGGGACCTGTATGCATGAAGTTATACAATAAGCTGCGTGGTATTCAATATGGTGACGAACCTGATACACATGGCTGGGTAACCATCGTAGAATAACGCATGAGTAAAGGTAAGTTAGCGAAGTTTGCCGATATGGCAAGTTATCCGCATGTGTTCGAATACCCCTATTCGGCAGTAGATAACGTGCCTTTTGAGATGAAAGGAAAATGGAATGAGTCATTCTTTAAGAATAACCATCCCATTGTTTTGGAATTGGGTTGCGGACGCGGTGAATATACAGTAGGACTGGGACGGCTATTTCCGGATAAGAACTTTATCGGAGTAGACATCAAAGGTTCCCGTATGTGGTCTGGTGCTACGGATTCGTTGCAGGCAGGTATGAAGAATGTTGCTTTCTTGCGTACGAATATCGAAATCATCGATCGTTTCTTTTCTGAAGATGAAGTGAGTGAAATCTGGTTGACCTTTTCTGATCCACAGATGAAGAAGGCCACGAAGCGTTTAACTTCCACTTATTTCATGGAGCGCTACCGTAGATTCCTGAAACCGGATGGTATCATTCATCTCAAGACAGATAGTAACTTTATGTTCACTTATACCCGCTATATGATTGAGGAGAATAACCTTCCAGTGGATGTGATGACAGAAGATCTGTATCACTCCGGCATGGCTGATGAAATCCTTAGCATTAAAACTTATTACGAACAACAATGGTTGGATCGTGGGTTGAATATTAAGTATATCAAGTTCCATCTGCCTAAGGAGGGTGAACTGCATGAACCCGATGTAGAAATAGAGTTAGATGAATATCGCAGTTATAACCGCAGTAAGCGGAGCGGACTGCAAACTTCAAAATAACAATTATAAAGTGATAATGTGCTAAAGTGATAGAGTGATAAGGTGTTATTACTTTAATGCTTGTCATATTGAAATTTATTACGTTAGCACTTTATCACCCTATCACCTTATCACATTTTATATTATGACACTTTATCCTAAACTGATTTTAGATGCGCTGGCAACAGTGCGGTATCCCGGCACCGGAAAAAACCTTGTAGAAGCGGAAATGGTTGCCGATAATCTGCGTATTGAAGGCATGAAAGTCAGTTTCTCATTGATATTTGAGAAGCCGACCGATCCTTTCATGAAGTCTGTAATAAAAGCTGCTGAAGCAGCTATTCATACCTATGTATCCGATGAGGTAGGAGTCGTTATTGCTACGGAGAGTAAGCAGGCGGCACGTCCCGAACCGGGTAAATTATTGCCTCAGGTAAAGAATATTATCGGAATTTCTTCTGGTAAAGGTGGGGTAGGTAAATCAACGGTATCTGCCAATCTTGCAGTAGCTTTGGCAAAGTTGGGCTATAAAGTAGGTTTGCTGGATGCTGATATTTTCGGTCCGTCTATGCCGAAGATGTTTCAGGTAGAAGATGCACGTCCTTACGCAGAGAATGTAGAAGGGCGTGACTTGATTGTACCGGTTGAGAAATATGGTATAAAGCTACTTTCCATAGGTTTTTTTGTTGATCCTGACCAGGCAACTCTGTGGCGTGGTGGTATGGAGAGCAATGCTTTGAAACAACTGATAGGTGATGCGAACTGGGGAGATCTTGATTACTTCCTGATAGACCTCCCTTCCGGGACGAGTGATATCCACTTGACTGTGGTTCAGACGCTTGCTCTGACTGGCGCAATTGTTGTCAGTACACCGCAAGCTGTTGCATTGGCGGATGCCCGTAAAGGCATTAACATGTTTGTCAATGATAAAGTAAATGTTCCTATTCTGGGCTTAGTGGAGAATATGGCTTGGTTTACACCAGCCGAATTGCCGGAAAATAAATACTATATTTTCGGTAAGGAAGGTGCTAAGAAACTGGCAGAAGAAATGAATGTACCTTTATTGGGACAGATTCCTATTGTGCAAAGCATTTGTGAAAGTGGCGACAAAGGTACACCGGTAGCACTTGATGAAAATACTGTGACAGGACGTGCCTTTTTGCAATTGGCAGCGAGCGTAGTTCGCCAAGTAGATAAGCGGAATGTAGAGATGGCACCGACGGAAGTGGTGCAAATGCATAAATAGAGAATATCCTATTAATAATAAGAAAGAGATACTGCACTCAATAAACCGAGAGCGGTATCTCTTTCTTATTTTTCTGTTTGTACTACAAAAGTTCTTTTATATAATTCTCTATATCTTTGTCAGTAGAGTCTTTGCTATATCCGGTGATCATTTTCCTTATCACTCGATTTTCATCCAGTATGAAAAAGATCGGAGCGGAACTGGCTTGGTAAGCTTTTACTATTTCATCTGTACCAGTGGTTAGTTTATAATTTATGTGGTGTCTGTCAATGTAGTTTTGAAGTGCGTGCGCTTTTCGTCTCCACGTTTCTATAGCCACAATGTCGAGGTCGTCAGTCTTAAATTCACTTTTTAATTTGTTTAAGAAAGGTATAGATAACTGGCATGGACCGCAGCCTATTCCAGTAAATTGTACAAGTAATACCTTACTTTTGAAATCACTAAGTGATATATTCTGCTCTTTTTCATCTTTTAGAGTCCATGCAGTAGCCTTTTGTCCAACGAGAGATGAGGTAGGAACTGCTCTATTTTCTCCGACTTTTCTAATTTCATAATCCTTTGGGAAATAATCTGATAGTTTGAAATCACTAATTGATAATTTATTGATTTCTACATCCGAACAGGAATTCATAGAAATGTTGTGGTACATTTCCCTACGTACCTGATATGGTAAATCGTTTGATTTACTGATCCATATTTCATAGCCGGAAGTTGGATCCAGGCAATATGGGTTGTCTATTTTATAATCCTTGCCAAAGAACTCGACTTGCTTATCTTCATTGATTACCAATTTTAAGTAATAGTAGTCTTTTTCTTCTTTTAATTCAGTAGTAATATTATCGTTCGTATTTAGAGCATAACGGATTATACTCTTTGTATAGTTGAAGAAAGGAGGCCCTACTAATCTGAAAGGCAGAGATCTGGTTGTGAAGTCATCAATCATTATTCCTTTTTTATCATGAAACATGTATGATACTACATGACCATCGTAACCAAACTCTAATTTTTTAGTATCATCAGGATCAAGCGCTATGTAGCTTGCTCCAATGGTTGAATCTGCCGGGTTGTTGTATTCATTAATTAATTGGCGGAATTCAGATAGAGGTATAGTATCTCCCGGTTCCCAGGTTTTTGATACGTTGTAATAGCTTGCAGATTCAATTTTCTCAATCTTATTGAGAACTTTCTGCAAATACTCTTTTTTGCCTTCCTGTGCATTAATTGTATTGATAATGAACAAGAAGTAGGGAAACAGAATTAGTTTATTCATCGTGTAGGGAGTTAGCGGTTATCTGCATCCTGCCCCTGGTGTTGAATTTGACTGCCAGGGGAGGATTTGCGGATAACCTATTATGTTAGAGAGAATTTTTCAGGAAATAATTACTTTATTGTAGTTTGAATATGATAGGGAATGTATACTTTACATTAACTGCCTGCCCTCTCTGTGTACCAGGTTGCCATTTAGGCATATTGGCAGTAACACGGATAGCTTCTGCATCCAATAATGGGTCTACACCTTGACTAACTTTAGGATTGGTAACATTACCATTTGCATCAATAATTACCTCTACAATCACTCGTCCTTGTGTTCCTGCTTTTTGTGCCCCTACCGGATATTTGATATTTTTGGATATATATCTCATAAGTCCTTCCGGGCCACCTGGGAACGAAGGCATTTGCTCTACTACTTCAAATACCTGACCTTCTTCTATAGGTGACTCTTGCCGAGTACCATAACCTACAACCACCGTTTCTTCTATTTTAGGTACAGGCTTGTATTCTTCTTTCTTATCCTCATCCGGTAGGCGGAACATAACAGGGACAGTATATTTCACCCGAACCGGCTTGCCTTTCTGTGTACCGGGTTTCCAGTTGGGCATTGTACTGATAACGCGTACTGCTTCACCATCCAATTCCGGATCTACTCCACGGATAATGCCTAAATTGGAAATGCTACCATCTGTGTTTACTATAAATTGTACAGTGACACGTCCTTGTGTTCCGTTCTTCTGTGCATTGACCGGATATTTGATATTTTTCGATAAGAATTGCATCAATGCTGTCATGCCCCCACCCGGGAATTCTGGCATTGATTCTACTACTTCGAATACCGGATTTTCCGGATCATCGACAGGAGGATTCAGCCATTCTCTATTCATGACAATCTTCATGTCTGATATGTTTTGAGTTTCGGCAGGAACCTGCACAGCCATTTGTTTTCCATCCTTTTTCCAAACCACTATCATGGGAGTACTTTTAAATGCTTTGAAAGAAAAATTTCCATTTTTATCTGTAACAAATGACTGGTCTTGAGGTAGCTTGTACATGCCATCAATGAAGAATTCAGCTCTTTCGACAGGCTTTCCATCTTTATCCACTACTTTCCCTTTGTAAGCCACAAGTTTATCTTTATCCTGCTGTAGCATTGGCGTTTCTGCCGGTATCGGTTCAGTAGCAGCTTTCATATCCGGTGCCGTTTCGTTTGGCGCCAGATTTTCTTCCACAGCCTCTATGACATCTTTTGCCATCTCTTTCGTGGTACGGGCTACAGCTTCGATGTTACTGATAATCATTAGTAAGGCTGCCAGGGGGAGAAGCATAAGATACTTAGTTCTCCCTATTTCTCGGGTTCTCTTTTTGTTCATCATTTTGATGCGTTTTTTTAAAGGTAATACATTAAAACTGTTATAGATAGTTGCTGCAGCCTTATAGTGAGATAGTCCTAACAGATGATACTGGTAGGATTTGGAATCATGCCCGGTTTCCAGTACACGATTGTCCGCCAAGTATTCCAAATTGGTGCGGATTTCCCGTTTCATGAGCCAGGCAAAGGGATTGAACCAACAAAGTACGCATGCGGTCTCGCTGATGAGTACATCAATGGAATGCCATTGATTGGCATGTGCCTGTTCGTGGGCTAATATTTCGCTTAATTCTTCTTCGGTATGCGAAGCCGGATGAATGAATATCCAGTGAAAGAAAGAAAAAGATCCGTCTGCTTGCTTAAGCAAGTGTACGTTGGCATTTCCAATCTTCGTTTTCCGGCTACGGAAAGCCAGCCGGATAATGCCTGCCAGTTGTACAAGGAAGCGACCAGCCAGTAGAGCGACTCCTCCCCAATAAACATAACCAGCCGTTTGGAGCAGGATTGTTTTCCAGTCGAAGGTTGTCTTTTCCGGCGTCAGAGTAAACTCCGGCAAAACGATGTCGGCGTATAAATCTGCCATGGCGACCATAGGTTCCTGTGCCGTAATCCAGGTTTGTATATTTAGTAATGGATAGATGGCGGATACGGCAAAGAAGCAGAGCAGGGCAGCCCTGCGCCACGTGAAGAACGTGTCTTTATAGAAGAATAGCCGGTAAAACGCATAAAATAGCGCGATGGCTACATTGATTTTTAGAAAATAGGCCAACATCTTTTTCTGAATTAAAAATTAAGAATCAGGTAGGTTATCTTTTCACTCTTTTCCTTTCTCAATCATATTGATGATCTCTTTCAAGTCGTTGGTCGAAATCTTTTGCTCTTTGGCAAAGAAAGAAACCATTTCCTTATACGAATTTTCAAAGTAATTACGCACAAAGCCACTCATGAACGTACGTTTGTATTCGCTTTCACGGATGGCGGGTGTATATTGGTACGTATTTCCTACGCGTGCGGCTGTAACATACTGCTTGCGTTCCAGGTTCTTGACGATGGAAGCTACCGTAGTGTAGGGAGGTGCCGGTTGGGAATATTTGGCAACAATGTCTTTTACGAAGCAACTGCCCAGTTCCCAGATGTAGATCATTGCTTCTTCTTCTTGTATTGTTAATTTTTCCATGGAATAAAAGTTTTTGGATGAATTCAATACAAAGCTACGAAAGTTTCGTAATAAAGCAATGAACAGTGAGTTAATTAATCTAAATGCTTATTTCTATAGCTGGAAGAAAGTGCGTTTCAAGGGACTAAAATAAGTATGCATATCCCTCTCCCAGAGACTTTTTGATTATTTTAAGTGCCTTGGTGATCTGTGCTTCTACTGTTTTAACCGAGATATTCATATCATCGGCAATTTCCTGGTTTGCCATTTGTTCCTGCCTGCTTTTCAGGAATACTTCGCGGCAGCGGTTAGGCAAAGTACATATAGCTTCTTGTATCAGTTTGTTTAGTTCCTCTATTTCTAAGGTAGGATACTCTTTGTACTGCAGGGTTTCATGCAGGTTTTCATCCAGTGTTGTTGTTTGTTTCCGATCTCGTAAGGCGTTGAAACACCTGTTGCGGGCAGCCTGAAAGAGATAAGCTTTGAAAGATAACCTGATATCTACCTGTTCCTTGTTTTTCCATAGATAAGTAAAAATATCCAGTGCAAGCTCTTCTGCTTCTGCAAAGTTATCCAGATAGATATTGATATAACGACATAATGGTGTAAAGTAATTGTCAAAGAGATGCTTAAAGGCATGTTCATCTCCTTCTTTAATTAACTTCAATAAAAGAATATCGTCGTTAGTGGCCATGGTCATCAAGTTATTTTGCAAAGTTAAAAAGTAATTATGATTTTCCAAATCTTCTTTTATTACTATCTGAAAAAAATGTGTTTTCATAATAAGAAATATATTCTGCTCCTGTTCTGTTTGTCGTTTTTTAACGAATGCTGTCTGCTATGTCTTAAACCACTTATGGTAAACTTTCAATAAAAAAAAATCAGGTTTTCGAAAAAAAGAGCTTTTTAACGTAAGGGTGGTAGGTTGTTTTTGTGTCATTATAGTACGAATGGACAAAAAGAACAATATGATAAGAGAAATACCATGGAATTTGATTATTTCGAAGTTGAAAAAGGAAAGTTCTTCGGAAGAAAATAATCAACTCGAAGCTTGGTTATCCGATAGTGGTAACCGTGAGTTGTTCGAGGAACTCCAAGACCTTTGGGATAAAATACAAAGCAATGCTTCCAGCTATACGCCGGATTCGGCATATTATTGGAAAGAACTTAGTCGCCGGATGAAGACTGGTAGTTCGACACCAGTTGTGAAGCCTGGCCGGAAGTCAACCTTCCATATATGGAGATATGTTGCGGCGGCATGTATTGTTATAGTGGTATGCTTTTCGTTTTATCTGGGACAGTGGGCAGGTACTCCCGAAGAGACTTTGCTGGAATATAAAAGCATGGGAGGAAAGTCTATGGCATCTTTACCGGATCAATCTTCCGTATGGCTGCATAGTAATACGAAGTTAACATGTGATATACAACACAAGAAAGAAGAGCGTGTGGTAACTTTGCGTGGGGAAGCCTACTTTGATGTGGCTCATGATAAACGGAAACCGTTTATTGTACAAACAGATGGGGTACGTATTGTTGTCCATGGTACTAAGTTTAATGTAGAAGCCTTTCCGGACATGGAGAATATCTATGTCAGCCTGTTAGAGGGGTCGGTTTCACTGGATACGGAAAACGATCACCGTTATCTTGCACCCGGTGAGATTGCGACTTATAATAAGAGTAGTCGAAGATTGTCTGTTACCAAGGATGATGTACTTTTTGCCGCTTCCTGGACTAAAGACCAGATTGTCTTTGAACAACGTTCTCTGCAGGACATCTGCCGTTTCCTGAGGAAATGGTATCGTGTGAAGATCGATCTGGATCCTACTATCGCCGATAGTATCCACTATACCTTTACGTTGCGTAACGAACCTTTGGAGGAAATACTCAGGTTGATGGCACGCATCAATCCGATTGGGTATACGTTTAATGAAAATAATGAGCTCAGTATTTATAAAAAGTAAAATGTTAAATTCTAACCCTAAAAAGAATCGCCTATGCACAATACTGTGAAGTAAACTAATGTTACGGGATGATAACGTTCATCCTTATTTTCTATCACAATTATTCTAATTATTTTAAATCTAAAAGAAAAGCATGATTCTAAAAAAACGTGTAGCATTTTTATTGCTACTAATTCTTTGTGTGCCCTTATCAGCACAAGTAAAAGAGAAGCTAATTACTGTAGACTTCTCCGATCTTCCTCTTTCAGAGGCTATTAACCGCATAGAAAAAGTCAGTCGATACACTTTTTTCTACGATGCCAATCAGGTGGATGTAAAGCAGAAAGTAAGCTTGAAAGTGAAGAAAGCTACTGCTCAACAGGCAATGAATACCATGTTGAAAAACACGGACCTGAAATATGAGGTTACCAATACGCAGATAGCTTTGTTTACTAAAGATAAACCTGAGACTTCGGGGCATGAAATCACTATCAAGGGACAAGTGGTAGATGAAAATGGAGAACCGGTTATAGGGGGTAATGTCATTGCCGAAGGTACTACCAATGGTACCATTACCAATATTGATGGTTATTACACCTTGACTGTGGCTCCTGATGCCCGGATTCAGGTATCGTATATCGGTTATACTACGCAAACGCTGAAAGCCGGTTCCATTCCTTCCGTCATAAAACTACAGGAAGATTCCAAGCTCTTGCAGGAAGTTGTGGTGGTAGGTTACGGTACGATGAAAAAGCAGGACCTGACCGGTGCGGTAGCTTCTATCAAAGGCAGTGATATGGAGAAAGAACAACGCCAGACCATTCAGGATATGCTACGTACAGGTGTTGCCGGACTTTCGGTAGGTATGGAAACTGATGCGAAAGGCAATACAAGCATGATGATTCGTGGTAAAAGTACGATTGCTGCCAGCACTGACCCGCTGATTGTTTTGGATGGTGTTATCTATAGTGGACAGATGACGGATATTAATCCGAATGACATAGAGTGTGTAGATGTCCTGAAAGATGCCAGTTCTGCAGCCGTTTATGATGCCAAGGCAGCTAATGGTGTGGTGTTGGTTACTACCAAAAAAGGAGGAGGCAAGAAGCCGACGATCAGTTTTAATGGCAGTTGGGCATTTCGATGGTTAACTCTCTGCCGGAAGTCTATCAGGGACAAGACTTTGTGAATTTCCGTCAGGATGTAATGAAAAGTACCGAATATAAGACTGCTGCCACCGGATACTTTGACAATCCTGCAAATATGAGTGGCACAGAACTGTCTGAATGGCTGGGTACGGATACCGGAAATCCGACTGAGGTATGGCTCGCCCGTTTGAGAATGACTAATACGGAAATAGCCAATTACATGGCGGGCAGAACGGTCGACTGGGAAGATCTGACTCTTCGCACTGCGCTTCGACAGGATTATACAGTCAGCGTATCGGGCAAGAAAGACGAAATGTCTTATTATTCTTCTATTAACTATGTGAAGAATGAAAGTAATAACAGAGGTGGTAAGTATAGTGCTATCCGTGCTCGTGTGAATCTGGAAAATAAAGTGCAGAAATTCCTGACTTATGGTGTTAATGCACAGTTTACGTCGCGTGATGAAAGCAATATGTATGAAAGCGGCAGATCGGTTTATTCAAGTTTTAGTACCTCTTTGTCGCCTTATGGAAATGTTTATAATGAGGATGGTTCTTTGAAACTTTATCCGAATGATAATAACAATGCCACCAATCCATTGTTGAACAGGGCTTATCTGAGTAAGAAGCATGACGTCAATAACTTAAATGCATCCATTTATCTTAAGTTGGATTTGCCATTGGGATTCTCTTTGCAAACAGCTTACTCTCCTCGCTTTGAGTGGACTAATTATCTATATCATAAATCAGCAGATCATCCGGATTCCGGCGATCAGGGAGGATTCGTTGAACGCTATGGCATGAAAGACTTCTTCTGGCAATGGGATAATATGCTGAAATGGAATAAGACATTTGGAAAACATGCATTCGACTTTACCGGATTGCTGAACTGGGAGAAATTCCAGCGTTGGAAAACAATTTCCAAGAATGAAGGTTTCCAGCCGAGTGACAATCTGGGATATGGAGGTATAGGCTATGGTACTTCTCCTATTGCAGACAGTGATGATATTTATCGTACTGGTGATGCCCTTATGGGACGTTTGCACTATACGTATGATAATCGCTACCTGATTACGGCTACTGTACGTCGTGACGGATATTCTGCTTTCGGACAAGGCAATCCGCGTGCTACTTTCCCTTCTGTGGCTCTTGGATGGATTTTTACGGAAGAATCTTTCTGGAAGAAGCTGAATGCCGAATGGCTTGAATATGCTAAGTTACGTCTTACGTGGGGTAAGAACGGTAACCGTTCTATTGGTGAATATGCTGCATTGATGCAGTTGGATCCCCGTAAATATATGTATGTAGATCCTGCTACAGGTCAGTTGGTCACTATCAATACATTCTTCTGCTATAATATGGCAAATCCCAACCTGAAGTGGGAAACTACGACTTCTTATAATTTGGGATTGGATTTCACTTTCCTGAAGGGACGTCTGGGTGGTAGTATCGATGTGTACCATAAGAGTACTACCGACTTGCTGAACAACCGCCAGTTGCCAAGTTTAATTGGTTATTCCAGTGTGAAAGCTAATATTGGTGAGATTTGGAACCGTGGTTTGGGGTTGTCTTTACATTCTACCAATATTCAGAACAGTGTACTGACTTGGCGCACCACTTTCAACCTGATGTACAACAAGAATACAATCAAGCATCTTTATGGCATTATGGAAGATATAACAGATGCTGACGGAAAGGTGATAGGCAGGAAAGAAGCGGATGATATTGACAACGGATATTTCATTGGCCATGCTCTGGATGAAGTTTGGGGATATAAATATGAGGGTGTATGGCAGGAAAATGAAGCGGAAGAAGCGGCTAAATACAGCCAGATTCCCGGTGATCCGAAGATTCTGGATGTAGACCAGAATTATAAATACAACAATGATGATAAGGTTTTCCAGGGAAATACGACTCCGAAGGTTCGTTGGAATATGCGTAATGAATTTACATTGTTCAAGAACTTCGATATTTCATTCAGTATGTATTCTTACCTGGGCCATGTGAAGAAGATGGACCGCTTCACCAATAACAATGCTTTGCTGAATACGGTAAATCAGATTAAACGGGATTATTGGACTGCCGAAAATCCTATTAACAGCTATCCTCGTTTAGGTGCGAAGAGTCCGAGCGGTGTAACTTACTATATTTATAAGAAAGCTGACTTCCTGCGTCTTGATAACATCTCTGTGGGATATACCTTCCCGAAAGCTCTGATATCTCCGTTGAAACTGGAAGCGTTACGACTGAACCTGACTGTGAAGAATGTAGGCTACTTTACCGGATGGCCTGCTTATGATCCGGAAAACTCGGACAGCAATACACCGAGAACGATAACATTTGGTATTAATGTGACATTATAAAAAAGAGAACTGATAATGAAAAAGTTAATAAAATATACATTAGGCTATACCGGTATACTTGGAGTGATGTTCGCAGCAAGCGGATGTTCCGATTGGTTGGAACCTAAACCTTTGTCCTTCTTTACGCCGGAAAATACGTTTAATTCGTATGAGGGACTGAAAACAAGTACGGATATGTTGAACCGCGATATTCGTTACTTCGACTACTATCCTACGGCAGGATCGGCCGAACCTTGTATTCTTTCAGAGTATTTCTTTTCAGAAATGAGTGTGAACGGACGTACGGATGCTTCGAATGCTCCTGTGGACTTGGTGCGGCAAATTAATCCGTCGGCTTCACTGACAGGTAATGCCAGTCAGGTTAATAACTATTGGACATATTTATATAAAGGTATTAAGGATGCCAATACGATTCTCAGCCGTTCTAAGGATACGGAAATGACCGAAGCCCAACGGGGGGAAATAGAAGCATTGAGCTGTTTTCACCGGGCATTCCGTTACTACCGTTTGGTGCACCAATATGGCGATGTTCCGTTTATTGTGAATGAAGTGACCGGACCCCGTTACGATTTCTATACGACAAAGCGTGAGGCAATCCTGCGATACCTCAAAGAAGATTTGGATCGCACTGCCCCATATCTGTCTAATGATGTGTATATCGGTATGGTAACGCAGGCTGCTGCCTATCATTTGCTGACAAAGATCAATCTGGCATTGGGCGAATTTAACGATGCGGTAGAATCTGCCAATAAGGTAATAAATGATGGCGTACATCAGTTGATGACTCAGCGTTTTGGAGTAGATAAAGGTGATGCGACTAAAAACGTAATCTGGGATTTGCATCAATCTGACAATAAATCTCTGCCTGAAAATAAGGAATGTCTTTATATTGTAATCGACCGCTATGATGCAGGTAGTGATATGCGTTCCGCTGCCGGATTGGAAATAAAACGTCAGCTGGTACCTTGGTTCCCGGCATCCGGACAGATTACGACTCCTGCCGGAGAGGTTGCTTTTGTAGATAATAACCAGACTAAGAATCCTTATTTGCTGGAGTATGGCCGTGGCGTTTGCTCTTTGCGTTCTACATGGTACCATCAAAATATGATTTGGACATTGGATGATACCGATTTGCGTCATGCACCCGGTAACTGGGTACATGTGTCGGACTTGAAATATAATAATCCAAGTCTGGAAGGTAAGTCCGAATGGTATGGAAAGAATGTACAATTGTATAATGAGAAAGGTGCTCTTCTCGTTAAAGATACGATTCGTTGCTGGAGCGGATGGCCGCATTATAAATCCAATGTTGCTGACCAGAAAGCCAGTTGGTGGCGTGGTGGCTGGGCAGATTGGTATGTCTTCCGTCTGGCAGAAACCTACCTGCTCCGTGCAGAAGCGTATACTTGGTTGGACAAGCCGGATCTGGCCGTACAAGATTTAAACAAAGTACGCGAACGTGCCGGTGCACGTCTTTTGACCGCCGATGAAGTGAATATCAGTCAGATTCTGGATGAGCGTGCCCGTGAACTCTTCTATGAAGAACCGCGTAAGTGTGAATTGACCCGCATTGCTTACTTATTTGCTAAAACTGGTAAAGCAGATGAAAAAGGACGTACGTATTCCATGGATAAATTCACGGAAAATAACTATTTTTACAACCGAATCATGGACAGAACGGAATTTTATAACAAGGGCGTAAAGAACTCTGTAGGTAATACGTATACGATTGCTCCCCACAATGTACTTTGGCCTATTGCTTTGAAGGCTATTTCATCCAATGTGGAGGGACATATCAATCAGACTCCGGGATACGATGGTTCAGAGAATAATGTTGAACCGATGGACACTCCGAATGAGTAATTTATCTGAGATGAATAGAATAAAGAAACTTTTATTGGTAGTACTCCTGTCTTCTGTGGCAGGAGTTACTTCCTTTGCTCAAAACATCAACAAGACGGATGTTAAAAGTATCATGAAGCGTGTTGCCGACTGGCAGATAGCTAATCCCAATAAAGATGCGGAACATGATGATCTGGACTGGACACATGCCGCTTTGTATATGGGAATGGTGGACTGGGCTGACCTCACAGAAAAAGAAGACAGCGATAGTACTTATTATAAGTGGTTGCTTCGCATCGGGCAACGCAATCATTTTCAAGTTGGAAAGCGGATGTATCATGCTGATTTTATTGCCGTAGGACAGCCTTTTATCGACCTTTATATAAAATATGGCAATAAGAAAATGATTGCTCCGGTAATGGCACGTGCCAATTGGATAGTAGATAATCCGGCAGAAACAACCCTGGAATTAGACTATCGCAAGTCGGAGACGCTGGATCGCTGGTCCTGGTGTGATGCATTGTTTATGGCCCCCCTGTTTATGCCAAACTCTATGTATTGACTCAAAACAAGAAGTATCTGGATTTTATGAATAAGGAGTATAAAGTAACTTATGATTTCTTGTATGATAAAGACGAGCAGTTGTTCTACAGAGATTGGCATTACTTTGGTAAGAAAGAAGCGAACGGCAAGAAGGTATTCTGGGGACGTGGCAACGGATGGGTTTTAGGTGGTTTGGCCGAAATCCTGCAGGTACTTCCTAAGGAGGAATCTTCCTATGAATTCTATAAGCAGCTATTTGTTACATTAGCAACGCGTGTAGCTGAATTACAGAGCCCGGATGGATACTGGCATGCCAGCTTACTGGACCCTGCATCTTATCCGTCGCCCGAAACAAGTGCAACCGGATTCATTGTCTATGCGCTTGCTTATGGAGTGAACGAAGGATTGCTGGACAAAGCTTCTTTCATGCCTGCAATAGAAAAAGGGTGGAAAGCACTGGTAGATGCGGTGGAGCCGGATGGAAAGCTGGGATATGTTCAGCCTATCGGTGCCGATCCGCGTAAGGTGACGCGTGAAATGACGGAAGTCTATGGAGTCGGTGCATTTTTGCTGGCGGGATGTCAAATCTATAAAATGATAAACTGAATATGAGGAAAGTATTATTTGGTATTTGCTTGATCGTATATTCTCTGTTTGGTAGTACAGATGTTTCTGCACGTGATGTAATCTCTTTCAACGGTGGATGGGAATTCAAGAAAGGGCCTTTTGGTACAGAAGCTATGCAGGTTGCACAGAAGTGGAGTGGGGATTGGGAGAAAGTTGAAATTCCCCATACCTGGAATGCTAAAGACATGCAGGTGAAAGAAGCTTCTTTCTATGAAGGGGATGCCTATTATCGTAAAAAGTATATGTTTCCTGAAAGTATGAAAGGCAAACGTATATTTTTGCGCTTCGAAGGTGTCGGTTCGTGTGCCGAGGTTTATATTAATGGCTATCTGGCTGGCACACATAAAGGAGCTTATTC
>Ga0192244_10245_pt1 | contig 23181 bp, 21 predicted proteins | sample Koala_Koa27_L3_FD_131234 | JGI IMG/M metagenome (GOLD analysis project Ga0192244, IMG submission 131234) | Enriched cells from koala feces incubated with labeled cellulose particles, San Francisco Zoo, California, United States - Koala_Koa2-7_L3 ... | reverse complement strand
ACTACCTCCCTGACTACTGGAAATGACCCATTAATTATTGTAGACGGAGTTTTTGGTGACCTGAGTATGCTTACATCTATTTATCCGGCGGATATTGAAAGCTTTGTTATCCTAAAAGATGCTTCGGAAACTGCACAGTACGGTTCACGCGGAGCATCGGGTGTGATTGAGATTACTACAAAAAAAGGTGTCAGCGGGCGTACAAGCGTTAACTATAATGGAAGTTTCGGCATTGCCTCGAGCTATAAAACAGTGAGGATGCTCAATGGAAATGAATTCCGGGCATTGGCTCAGGAGCGTGGCATCTCTATTTTGGATATGGGAAACAATACAGATTTCCAGAAAGAGATCGAGCAAACGGGATTACAGCATAATCATCATATCGCGTTTTCGGGAGGAACGAATACTTCCAATTATCGTGTTTCACTCGCTCTAATGAATCGTGAAGGAGTGATTGTTAATGAAAAGTTGCAGAACTTCACATCGAATATGAATATGACACAGTATGTATTCGATAATTTTCTTAAATGTGATCTTGGTATGTTTGGTTCCGTACAGAAGGAACGTAATCTGGTGAATCTGCACAAAATATTCTATTCTGCTGCTTCGTATAATCCTACTTTCCCGAATCACAAGAATCCGGAGACCGGTAACTGGGATGGATATGCTTATGCCAGCCAGTTATCACATCCGCTGGCATGGATGGATGTGAAAGACAAGAATGCTACATCGCATATTAGCACGCATGCCCGGTTGACGTTTAATCTGGCCGAAGCATGGAAACTAACTTTTTTCGGTTCCTATACATATAATGTAGTGGAAAATGCGCAGTATTTGCCTGTTGCCGTCTGGGCACAAGGGCAGGCATACAGAGGAGACAAGAAAATGGAATCATTGCTGGGTAACCTGATGCTGTCTTATAAAAAAGAATGGCGGAAACACTTTTTTGATGTTTTAGGACTGGCAGAGATACAGAAAGATAAATATTCCGGATTTTACACTACAGTTACAAATTTCAGTAATGACAAATTAGGCTATAATAATCTTCAGGGAGGTGCCATTCGTCCGTGGGATGGAACTAATTCCTACTACGAAGATCCTCGTTTGGTTTCTTTTATGGGGCGCGTGAATTATACATATGATGACCGCTACATCCTGACGGTGAATGCCCGTGGGGATGCATCTTCCAAGTTTGGCAGTAATCATAAATGGGGATTTTTCCCGGCTGTATCTGTTGCATGGGTAGTTAGTAAAGAGAAGTTTATGGAAAAGCTTTCTTTTATCGATAATCTGAAAATCCGTGCAGGATATGGTTTGGCAGGCAATCAAAATGGCATTGATTCATATACTACGTTGAATCTGATGCGACCTAATGGTATTGCACCGGTAGGTTCTACACCTGTAGTCACAATGGATAAGTTGCGGAATACGAATCCGGATTTGAAGTGGGAAGTGAAACAGACATTCAATGCCGGTATAGAAGTAGCTTTACTGGGTAACCGATTGCTGCTGACTGCCAACTATTATAATTCCAAGACGAAGGATATGCTTTATCTTTATAACGTGAGTGTACCCCCTTTTACTTATAATACTTTGCTGGCAAACATTGGTTCTATGCGTAATTATGGAACAGAGCTATCTATCGGCATTACTCCGCTGAAGACCAAAGACATGGAACTGAATATCAATGCCAATCTGACTTTCCAGCAAAACAAATTACTTTCTCTTGACGGAAACTACCAGGGCGAACATATTTCAGCTACAGAATACAAGAGCCTTGCCGGACTGGATGGTGCAGGATTCCACGGTGGATATAATCATATTGTTTACCAGATTGTGGGTCAGCCTCTGAGTGTATTCTATCTGCCCCATTGTACAGGGCTGGTATCCGATGGAAATGGTGGATATATCTATCAGATTGCCGATCTGAATGGCGGTGGTGTCAGTTTAGAAGATGGTGAAGACCGTTATGTGGCAGGACAGGCTGTGCCAAAGACGATACTTGGTTCTAATATCAGTTTCCGTTATAAAGATTTTGATATATCGCTACAGATAAACGGGGCATTCGGTCATAAAGTGTATAATGGTACTTCGTTGACTTATATGAATATGAACAGCTTCCCCGATTATAACGTCATGAAAAAAGCGCCTGCGCAGAACATTAAAGACCAGACAGCTACGGATTACTGGTTGGAAGATGGTGATTACATTGACTTTGATTATGTTACGTTAGGCTGGAATGTTCCGTTAAAGAATACCCGTTACTTTCAGTCGCTCCGCCTGTCCCTGACTGTTAACAATCTGGCGACAATTTCAGGTTACTCGGGCTTAACGCCTATGATAAACAGTTCGTCTGTAAATGCTACTCTGGGAATAGATGATAAACGCAATTATCCTCTATACCGCATATATACTATCGGACTTAGTGTAAACTTCTAAACCTTAAAGCCATGAAACGTAACTCTATATTTTGTTCGTTTTGTATTTTAGTTGCCCTTTGCTGGGGAATGACTTCGTGCGACGGTTTTCTGAAAGAAAAGTCTCGTGATGCACTGCCTGAAGAGGAAGGTTATAGCAATATCTCTGAACTCTATCTCAATGCAGTGGCATTCCTCTACAATTACATAGGTGGAAATGCTGATAGCCAGGGATTGCAAGGAACCGGCTGTGGTATCTATGACCTGAATACTTTTACCACTGACGAAGCCATTATGCCTACCCGAGGTGGCGACTGGTATGATGGTGGTTTCTGGCAAGGATTATTTCTGCATAAATGGGGTGTAAACAATGATGCAATACAGGCCACCTGGGAATATCTTTATAAGGTAATTATGCTTAGTAACAACTCTCTGGAACATATAGAAACCTATGCTCTAACCCACTCTGATGCGGAACTTCCCGGCTATCGCGCCGAGGTACGTGCTTTTCGTGCAATGTACTATTACTATCTGATGGATCTGTTTGGACGTATACCACTGGTTTTACACTCTAATGCTGCTTCAAAAGATATAGTGTTGAGCGAGCGTAAGAATGTATTCGACTTTGTAGTCAGGGAATTACAAGAGGCCGCTCCACTCCTGCCCGCCCAGTTCAGCAACCGTTCCGGCAATTATTACGGACGTTTGACACGTCCTGTTGCATACTTTTTACTGGCAAAGTTGGCACTGAATGCCGAAATTTACACAGACAATAACTGGACAGATGGTGTTCGTCCTGATGGAAAGAATATCTTTTTCGAAATAGATGGCACTACATTAAATGCCTGGCAGGCTGCAGAAACTTATTGTGATAAGATCACAGCGTTTGGCTATCGCCTCGAGCCGGATTATACAGCTAATTTTGCTGTATACAATGAAAGTTCCGCTGAGAATATCTTTACTGTACCTATGAGCAAAACACTGTACACCAATCAGATGCAATATCTTTTCCGCTCACGCCATTATAATCATGCCAAAGCATTGGGGTTATCCGGTGAAAACGGATCGAGTGCTACCATTGAAGTCCTGCAGACCTTTGGATATGATACCGATCTACAAGACCCTCGTTTTGATTTCTGCTATTATGCAGGTACAGTCTACGATTTGAAAGGTAACGTTGTAAAACTGGATGATGGAACTGTTTTGGTTTACGAGCCGTGGAAAGTAAAGTTAGATATATCCGATGAACCTTACAAAAAGACTGCTGGCGCCCGCATGAAGAAATATGAAATTGATGATAAAGCAATGAAAGATGGTAAGCTGATGGAAAATGATATTGTCTTGTTCCGTTATGCAGATGTGCTATTGATGAAGAGTGAGGCTAAGGTTCGTGACGGACGCGATGGAGATGAAGAACTGAACCAAGTGCGTGCCCGCGTAAGAGCACCGGAACGTGTTGCTACTTTAGAGAATCTTCTTGCTGAACGTCAGTTGGAATTTGCATGGGAAGGTTGGAGACGCCAGGACCTAATTCGTTTCGGACAATTTACCCGTGCTTACAGCAGTCGTCCGCAACTGCCTGACGAGGAAAACGGATATACTACCGTCTTCCCTATTCCAGAGAAAATCAGACAGATGAATCCGGGATGGGAGCAGCATCCGGGCTATTAAAGGAATGGATTGCAAAGTCGCTTCATTCTTTTGTGTTAATCACTTTATTTCCTATCTTTGCGGCTAAATAAAAAGAAACATGAAGTTTTCCGAACTACAACTGAATGACCAGGTGCTTGATGCACTGGAAGCCATGCGCTTCGACGAGTGCACACCTATACAAGAGAAATCCATCCCCGTTATACTTGAAGGCAGAGATTTGATAGCCGTAGCACAGACCGGAACTGGTAAGACAGCCGCTTATCTGCTGCCTGTATTGAATAAACTATCGGAAGGTAACCACCCGGAAGATGCCATCAACTGTATTGTTATGTCGCCTACGCGTGAGTTGGCGCAGCAGATAGACCAGCAGATGGGAGGTTTTTCTTATTTTATGCCTGTCAGTAGTGTAGCTGTTTACGGTGGTAACGACGGAGTACTTTTTGAACAACAGAAAAAAGGGTTGATGTTGGGAGCTGATGTTGTAATTGCTACTCCGGGACGTTTGATTGCTCATCTTAGTTTGGGTTATGTTGATCTTTCGCGTGTCTCCTACTTCATTCTTGATGAAGCCGACCGTATGCTCGATATGGGATTCTATGACGACATTATGCAGATAGTGAAGTACTTGCCCAAGGAACGGCAAACAATCATGTTTTCTGCCACCATGCCTGCCAAGATTCAACAACTTGCTAATACCATCCTCAACAACCCTGCCGAAGTTAAGCTTGCTGTTTCCCGTCCTGCTGAAAAGATCGTGCAGGCAGCGTATGTTTGTTACGAGAATCAGAAATTGGGCATCATTCGCAGCCTTTTTGCGGAGCAGACACCGGAACGCGTAATTATATTCGCTTCATCCAAGTTGAAGGTAAAAGAGGCGACGAAAGCTCTTAAAATGATGAAGTTGAATGTGGGTGAAATGCATTCAGATCTGGAACAGGCTCAACGTGAGGAGGTGATGCATGAATTTAAAGCCGGGCGTGTAAATATCCTTGTTGCCACTGACATTGTGGCACGTGGTATTGATATTGATGATATCCGTCTTGTGATCAACTACGATGTTCCCCATGATAGCGAAGATTACGTTCACCGTATTGGCCGTACAGCACGTGCTAATAATGATGGCGTTGCTTTGACTTTCATCAACGAAAAGGAGCAAAGTAATTTCAAGCAGATAGAAAATTTCCTGGAGAAAGAGATTTATAAAATAGCTGTACCCGAGGAGTTGGGCGAAGCGCCTGAATACAAGCCACGCAGTTATGATGGTAGAGGCAAGAAAAACTTTCGTTCGTCCAAGGGAGGCAGAAATGCGAATAAAGGTGGTAGAAAGAAATAATGGTGAAGTTTTACTACTCCACCATTTTTATATGTAGCTCTTTATCAGCATCAATAGTCAGGTCCACAAGGTGGTAAACGGAGCTTTCCGGAATACGGAGCGTTGCTTCATAGTGATAGCCTTTTCCATTCACTCCCATGAAATCCATATCAGTAAGGATCATCTGGCTGAGTACCTCTTCCGGGAAGACAGTATGGAACATTTTCTTGGTTATATCTTGACCGTACAGTAAATTCTTCCCTTCATAGACACAGATATGTATCACATTGTCGTAGTATACATTGTCGATACCAATTCCTTCATCTGAATAAGTAGTCCTGATAACCTTCATCTTGGAGGGATTAATATAGACGTATCCCCGATAACGTGTCCCTTTATACATTACCACACTATCCTTTTGCACCACTTCGGAGATAGTGGGAATGGCTTCCGCTTCCTGACTGGAGAATGACAGTGTATCTTCCGGGTTTTCTGACTTATGCAGTTTCACGATTTCATCAGAAAGCGAATGGAACCAGAAACTGTATTCTGTCTGCCGGTCTATTTTATAAGCTATAGGGGTATTACCTCGTACATATATTGTGTCGCGAAGTACCTTGAAATAAACTGGAATATTTTGAGGGTCGACATAATAAATCGTATCACCGCTAATACGCATTAACGGCATATCCGTCTCGTCATCTATCCAGATACCTTGCAACATTTCTTTTGCGGTCAGATCTTCCTTGCTGGAAGTCTCTCCACTTTTGACGTTATTGCAAGATGTCAGCATAATAACGAGCACTATAGAAATAGTACCCCACTTCATCATAACTCCCTCCGTTTTAATATTCTTAATGTCCGATGCAATAATAAATAAACCCTTGCTCTTCCATTTCTTTTTTATCATAGATGTTGCGTCCGTCCAGTACTACAGCTCGTTCCATGGTCTTCTTGATAACTGCCCAAGACGGTAACCGGAACTCCTTCCATTCAGTAACCAGCATCAAAGCATCAGCATCAAGTACGGCATCATACATGTCTCTTGCATAGTAAATGCTCTCTCCTATCCGGCGGCGGCATTCGTCCATTGCAGCGGAGTCATAGGCGCGTACTTTACATCCGGCTTTCAGCAATTTATCTATCAGAACCAGTGAAGGGGCCTCACGCATATCATCAGTTTCCGGTTTAAAAGCCAGCCCCCACAAAGCAATTGTTTTACCTTTCAGGTCATTGTTGAAATGCTTGCAAAGCTTATCAAAAAGGATACTTTTTTGCAGTTCGTTTACTTCTTCTACTGCATGCAACACACGCATTTGGTAGCCATTTTGTTCAGCGGTCTTAATGAGTGCTTTCACATCTTTTGGGAAGCAAGAACCTCCATAACCAATACCGGGATAGAGAAACTTACGACCAATGCGGGTATCCGAACCAATACCGCTACGCACCATGTTCACATCCGCACCTACCAGTTCGCAAAGATTAGCTATGTCATTCATAAAACTGATGCGGGTGGCGAGCATTGAATTAGCTGCATATTTAGTCATCTCGGCAGATGGAATATCCATAAATATAACACGGAAATTATTCAGCAAAAACGGCTTATAGAGTTTGCTCATCAGCTTCTTTGCCCGTTCGGACTCTACTCCTACTACTACGCGGTCGGGACTCATAAAGTCATTAATGGCGTTACCTTCTTTTAGAAATTCCGGATTAGAAGCTACATCGAATTGAATGTTAATGCTTCGTTTATCCAATTCTTCCTGAATAGCAGCGCGTACTTTTTTAGCTGTACCAACGGGAACTGTACTTTTGGTAACTACCAATATGTATTTCTGCATATTCCGGCCAATAGTACGGGCGACTTCAAGTACATAACTAAGGTCAGCGCTTCCATCTTCATCAGGAGGAGTACCAACGGCACTGAAAATGACGTCCACTTCATTCAGGCAACTTTCCAGCGAAGTGGTGAAGTGTAGGCGTCCGGCTTTCATATTCCGGTTTACCATTTCTTCCAGACCACTCTCATAAATAGGAATGATCCCTTTCTTCAGTGCTTCGATTTTCTCACTGTTCGTATCTATGCAAATAACGTTGACACCAATTTCTGCAAAACAGGTTCCAGTCACCAGACCGACATATCCTGTACCGACAATAGCTATCTTCATACTCTTTATTCAAAATATACTGCATCCTTAAAAAGAGGAGCAGCTTTATCTTTAGGAGATAATAGTAAATGTTCTTCGGCAACCGGCCAGTCAATGCCTATTGCTTCATCATTGTAGCGGATGGATGCTTCTGCCTGTGGAGCGTACACATTATCCACTTTATACGTAAAAATAGCTTCGTCGCTTAATACCAGAAAACCGTGTGCAAAACCACGGGGAATGAAGAACTGGCGTTGGTTCTCTTCACTGAGTTCCACGCTGACGTATTTGCCGAACGTTGGGGATGTCCGTCGCAGGTCTACTGCCACATCCAGAACTTTTCCTTTAATGACACGTACCAGTTTCGACTGGCAGTATTCTCCTTTTTGATAGTGTAGTCCGCGTAACACGCCGAAAGAGGATTTCGATTCATTGTCCTGAACGAAATGTACATCACCTATGTGCGCTTTAAAATCTTCCTCTTTAAAGGCTTCCATAAAATACCCACGCTCGTCGCGAAACACTTTTGGCTCAATCAACCATACGCCATCAATTTCTGTCTGTATGTAATTCATTTCTTTAGAATATTTTTCGTACTTTCAACTGGCAACCTAAATTGTCGCCATATATCTCTCCGGTATCAAAAGCGATAGAAGCATTGAACTTCCATCCCTTCCATTTACGGGGAGTATAGATAATTGATGCAAAAGTAGAAAAATTTTCTAATATATCGGGTATAGGTTTGAAAGGAGTTCCCCAAGTTTTGTTATATGACAGTTTTGCGAGGTATGTCCATTCACTGCTGATATCTCCGCTCCAACCTAAATGCATGGCTCGTACACGGTTGTATTTGAAGGTCATATCGCCATCTTTGTTGTAAATAGGAGAAGCTATCAACGGATTGGCCATGCTTATCCCCCAATGCACCCAACCGGGATACCAATCATTATTATAGTAGTCATCGGCTCCCCCTGTCTTCTTTACCTCACTGAAGTCCAACCCATGCATCGGACCACTTTGATTGGTAGTTTGATAATACTCCAGAACGAAACCGTTGATAGCTTGCTTGTGATTGGATTTATACTCGACTCCCCACAATCCGTCAAATCCATTGAGCTTACCCATTCCGCTGAAATCATCATAATAGTTTTCCATATAGGCACTAATTGAGAAATCATTGTGACGATAGGTCATCCGGATATGTTCACTGCCCATAAAATTACCTTGATAAGCTATCTGTTCACCCTCCGGGCTGCTGTCATCTCCATGAGTCGGGATAAATACTTTAAAATAATCTTTCCAACTATTGCCCAAATCTCCTGCATCTGTTCCGGCACTTTTGTAACCGCCAAATTGTACATCCAGGCTCATACCTAAATCCAGTTGCCATTTACCTTGTGGTACACCGATGCGGAGAAATCCACTCTTGTGATGGTATTTGATACTCTTGGTATACCAGAAATCTTCTCCAACTTTTTCTTCCTGATATTTATTGTCAGTAAACCATCCGTATGATATTTCTGCTTTCAAGGCAAGGCGCGGCAGTATCTGTACATATTCAGGAAGGCCTATCCATACTTGCGGAATTGGTCTTGCATTTCCTGACCAGAGCAATCCTCCGCTACTTAATTCTTGGTTTAACAAAGGGGAATTAATCTCTTTACTACCAATAAGTAATCCTATCCATTTGTATCGAATATCTGCATATGCCTGTTGCAAAACAAAAGGTAGATGTAAACCCTGTAGCCATTGCCATATCCAGTCCACCTTCCAACCTCCATTGGCGGATTGTATCTGTATAGAAAGCACTACCTCTCAAGTAAGTATTATTGTCGATAGAGGAAAGCCCATGCTGATTACTTACTTGCCATAAAGGAGTATTATCGCCTGTGTGGACAGATGCTCCATATTCAACGAAAGATGAAACATTCTGTTGTTTCAGGCCATTTTGTGCTGTCACCACGGAGGATGCAGAGAAACAAAACAGGATTGTGAGTATGTGGCAGACTTTACGCATAGGCTTATCGGAATATGATTTTCACTGTGCTCAGCATTATTCTTAGGTCTAATAAGAATGGCCAATGCTCAATATACCATATATCATATTCCACTCTTTTCTTCATCTTGTCTAATTTTTCCGTTTCACCGCGCAAGTTGTGTATCTGTGCCCAGCCCGTTATTCCCGGTTTCACCATAAGCCTTTTGTTGTATTCAGGAATAATATTGCAATATTGCTCAGTATGTATCAGCATATAAGGACGTGGACCAACTACGGACATGTCTCCTTTAAGCACATTCCAGAATTGAGGTAATTCATCAAGACTGGTGATACGTAAGAAACGGCCAAGAGGAGTGATATGCGGATCTTCATGAGATGCCTGCTGTATATCAGCTTCACCATTTGGCAATATAGAACGGAATTTATAACAGGTAAATACTTTCCCATGTTGTCCATTCCTTTTTTGTGAAAATATTATTTTACCGGGCATCATTATTTTGATGCAACACCCAATAATGATATAAGCCAGTGGATATATCAGAATCAAAACTATCGATGCAAATATAATATCGAGAGTTCTTTTTATAAATTGGTTACCTTTCCGTTGCAGCGGAAAATTATATAATGGAGACTGTATATTCATTCTTAAAATATAGCGTACTTTGAATTATAGAACGGTAAACTTTTGCCTATATTGTTTTAAACAATTAAAGAATCATAGATTTCCTTAGTCTGTTGGGCAATGTGATGCCAGCTATAAGATGATAGATCATAATTAATCCGTTTGCTCTGAGATATTTCTATCTTTTCCTTTAGGGTGTGAAGCAAATTACTAAAATCGCCATTTCTGAAATAACATTCATCAGGCAGTCCTATTTCTTTGTTGGCAGGAATATCACTTGCCAGTACCGGGCAACCATAGCTCATCGCTTCAAGTAGTGCAATAGGTAGACCTTCGTGGGTGGATGGCAATACAAATACTTTTGCATATGTATATAATTGTGCTAGTTTATCTCCTTTTATAAAACCTGTCAGGCAAATATTTTTCTGTTTCCGGCATACTTCTTTTAACTTTTGGGCATATTCATCTTGAAAGTCGGCATCTCCGGCTATTACTAATTTCATAGAAGGTGAAGAAAGTTGCGTGAAAGCTTCAACCAGTTGGTCTAAGTTTTTTTCTTTCACAAAACGTCCTACAGCCAAAACATATCCATATTCTGTCAAATCTAAACCTTCAAGATATTCTGTACCAATTACACGCGTTGATACATTTACTCCATTGTGTATCAGCATGATGTTTCTTTTTGCTGAATACTGATGATATATTATTTGCCGTATATGTTCTGATATTACAATTATATGATTGGCATAATAGACTCCTGCTCTTTCTCCCATACGTAGTATCCACTTGGCAAAACGCCCCCATTTATCACGGTCATAATCGGGACCATGATGTGTTATCACGACTTTCATACCCAACAAATGCGCGATAGGAGTCATCAGAGCCGGTCCCACAGCATGAATATGAACGATGTCAGCTTTCACTTTGCGAGCATAAATCACAGCTTTAAAAGTATGAACAAAAGCTTCCAGGTGTTTGCTGCGGGGGGTACTGATATCTTTAATAGCAACTTGTTTATAGATTTGTATAGAACGATCCACAGCATAATTGGGACGACGAACGACGATGATCTCGTGTTGTTCATCCGCAATCAAGGGATAGAGTTCCTGACAATGTGTTTCTACCCCACCCTGTATGCTGGGAATACCTCTGGTACCTGTGACAACAATTCTCATTTTTCTTTATTCTCCAAGTTTATGGGATGTCCCAATAACGATTGTATTTTTTGATTTATTACCCATTTCATGGGAATTGCCATGTATTTCTTCATGACAGGGGCAGCAGTACCTACCATCCAGCAATTTTTGGGGCAATTACGCACACAACTTCTGATGTGTCCAGCCTGTTCACTTCTCCATAGTTCTTCAAAGGAAGTCATAGTTCGGATATTTCCCATACTTTCTTTCCAGTATTTGCTTTCCAGTCCGTTACAGGGATAAACATCACCGTATGGATCTACAAAGAAGTTAACCAATCCAGCTTCGCAAGGGAGTAATCGTGGTTGCCCTTTTACATAATTGATTAACCCCCAGTTAAAATATGCACGAAACCAAGATTTGGGATGCTTTTCTTTCAGTTGCCATTCTATCAGTTTACTGAAATTTCCACAAACTTCTGTTTGGTTAGTAATTGTGTTATCTGTTTTATGAAAATAATATGAATTATGTAAGGCGGCAGTTGCGAACTCCATTCCCAATGAACGTGACAATCTATATAGAGAAAGCATATCGGCGGAATTAGAATTAGATACCGTAATGCCGAAACCTATATCTTTCACTCCCATTTCTTTAAGACGTAATAAGGTGCGGAGCCCTTTATCAAAACCTCCTTTCCTCCCCCGGAGCTCATCATTTTTTTGAGATAGCCCTTCGATACTAATACGTATTCCTATTTTAGGAAATTTTTCGGCCAAACGAATGATTCGTTCTTCAAACCATCCTGAAGTAGATATAACAACACGGGGAGATTTGCGGAATGCAACTTCTATAATCTCTTCAAGGTCCTCCCGGACAAATGGTTCTCCTCCTGTTATATTAATAAACTTAACTTTAGGAAGTCTTTCCATTTCCATAGGAGTTATCTCCTGGTGCTGATCTGTAGGATTTTGCCATATATTACACATCTGGCACTGCATCGGGCAGCGGTATGTAACGATGATACACATATCAGTAGGCAAACTTATAGCAGATTTCATGTATATATACTATTTATTAATTTATAAAAACATTATTTCTTATTCTACAATCTTAAGCCACTTTTGATAATATTGCTCACTGGAAAAACGTCGTAGTGAAGTGGCAGATAATTCATCTCGATTATTAGAGACAACCGTATCAAACATTTTAGTGATAAGTATCGGCAATTCTTCATCTTGTGCAAAAAGAAGGTTACAGTTATCTGATTCTAATAATTCAGGTATTCCTCCAATATCTCTACCTAATACAGGAGTACCACAGCATAGAGATTCAATTACACTGAGGGGATTATTTTCATACCAAATTGATGGAATAACAGTAAAGCACACTTTTCTTAGCAGATTTATAGTATCTTCCATTGTTAAGTGTCCAAGGAATACAATATTATTTGCAGTATATTTCTTCTTCAATTCTGTCTCTAATGGACCGGTACCTGCAATATATAGTCTATAAGGTAGTCGGGATGCAGCTTTTAAAAGCGAATCAATTCCTTTTTCTCTTGAAAGCCGTCCTATATATGCATAAGCCTTCTCTTGTGCAGGACAAGTTGTAGTTTTTATATATTCTGCTTGTTCTTCCCCTATAAAGTTACTAATAACTTGCAATTTATCTGTCGGACAACCGCCTTGCTGCATTTTCTTTGCCATAAAGTGGCTGGGACAAATAAATGTATCTGTCCATGCAGAAAGTTTATCCTTATTCCAATTTACGGCTTCTCCCCATGCTAATACACTTGCTAAAAGATTATTCTTCATACATTTACGAAGCGCTACATTCTTCTTATTAGTGAGGCACACCTCACATACTTTTCCATTGCAAAGACAATTATAGGTTGGACATATCAATTTGTAATCATGAAGTGTCCAGATCACTTTAATGCCCTGTTTCTGTGCAAGTTTGGCGATCAGAGGTGAAAGATAAGAATGAATATTATTTAAATGTACTATATCTGGATGAAAATCTTTCAATAATTTTTGGAACCCATTTTCTACTCCTGTTCCCCATAAGATACGTCTGGTAGCTTCAAATTTACCAGATAGCTTAGTAGAAGAAAAATTAATTTCTTTTGCATAAAAAGATCTATTCTCATTTTCTATGTTTTTTGAATGATCCATAGCATAGAAACGAACGGTATGTCCCATTTTGTGCAACATCTGGCCAAGGCTCAGGGTATGAATGCAATCTCCGCCCCGAGGATAAAGGAATTTATTGACAAGTAGAATCTTCATTGCTTATATATTTATTTAGACCACATTTTTAGTGGTTTTATAAAGGTACTATATGATAGTCTTGATTTTATCTTAATGCAATAGTAAAAACAACCATATAGATTAATGCATACAGATCTTGAGGCAAATTTATGGGCTAATTTATATATTATAAGCTGCTTCTCATTTTCAATACCTAAATCATTGAATAGCTTTAACAAAGATTGAAAATATGAATGCCTTCTTTTTATAAATTTAAACACCTTAAATATATTTTTCTCTCTTTTGGGCCTAAGAAGTGTCATAGAGTGATCGTGTCTTCGCCAAAAAACTAAAGGGTAAGGAATGTAGATTATACTATTGCGATATGACGCTGAAATAGCTAACCACCAATCGTAGTAAACATCAAAGTTCCATTCATGAATTTCATTAATAAATTCCTTCTTTACCAACATTCGGTGTCCTGATACTACATTATTAAACATGATATCTTCAATACTATTTTCTGGTATATATGAATCAAATTCAACACTTTGCTCTTTATTATAAGGGGTGAGCATTCCAGAGAAAGGTATAGCATCACTATAGGCAAGTACATGAGTTCCTATTTCTCTTATCATTATTTCTATTTTCTCAGGAAACCATATGTCATCTTGATCTGATATAGCGATATAGTTGCCAGATGCAGTATCCATTAATCGCTTAAAATTATAATTGACTCCATGCCTGCCATTCGATGATATGATTTTAATATTCTCATATTTACATGCATAATCATTTAAAATACTCATTGTATTATCCGCACTTCCGTCATCTCCTATTAGTATTTCATAAATAGGGTAAGTTTGGGCAAGGATAGAATCTATTTGCTCTTTTATATATTTTTCGCCATTATAGGATGCAAGTATGACTGATACGGTTTTCATTATGAAGTAAGATATTATAAAGTTTACTGGTATATAGCTCTTTTGAACACTCTGATCTTAGTTTGTTATACAACGCTTTTCCTTTCGCTCTAGCAATGTCAGGGTGTTGCAAATGATACTCTATCTCTTTTCTAAATTGGTCAATATTGTTTTCACAAAGTACTCCTGTTTTGTTATCAATATATTCCTTGGTTACTGGAGTGGATGTTGTTATGACTGTTTTCTGTTGCGATGCAGCCTGGAATATAACAATAAGTCCTGCAGGTGCATCAGTATTAAGTGGAGGCATTACAATGGATGATTCCTGTAACAACTTATTAAACTCAACCAATGATACATTCTCAAAAATATGTATATTATCGGATATTTTAATTTTTGAATAATATTTTTGAATAAAAGTGGGCATAACCAAAGTAAATTGTACATTCGGCATACTTTGACCAATTTTTATAGCTAACTCCCAATCTCTACCATTATTTCCTCCACAAAATACTTTGTTCCCATAGTTTTTATATTCTGTTTCTTCCTTTTTGTCAAAAGGATAGACGTCATGCAAAAGCATATATGAACTTTTAATTCTTAGCTGGCTATTTAATGCCTCACCATATTCTAGAGATGTTACTGTGGCTTCTACATTATTTGCTTGTAATGCCGATTTATATAAGTATGATACAATTTTATTTTTGAAAGTCGGTTTGTTTTTCAATAAGAGATTCAGAATTATAATTCTTCTTTTTGTCCAAAGTAATTTACATACTCCCCAAAAGATAATACCCTGAAAATCATACCAAAATATTAATGTATCGCCAGAAGAAGACTTTAGAATAGCATTCAATACTCCTTTTAGCCATGCAATCCATTTATATTTGCTATCTGGAGAATATATTTCTTCTATGTCGACTCCCTTTTTTCTCAGTGCTTCGACTATATATCCATTATTATCACGGAAGTTATCAAAAACAATATAGTTCATATATTCTCAAATTATAAATGATGTATTTTCTTCTCTAACCGTTTCTGTAAATAGAGCCATATTATCAATATGGTAAGCATTTCGATGAATATGTATACAAAAGCATATCCGTTTTCTTGCCAATAATAAATGGAGACGGCATACATTGTACAAGATATGATATTTACAAATACCATAATACTAATATATTGCCGAATATATCCCTGCGTGAAAAATACTTTCATATAGGCTAAACTCATAGCTGTAAAAGGCATACTGAATGTTAGTAAACCGATAAGATGAGATAGTTTATTTCCTGCTTCGATAGGCATTTTCCCTAATCCAAAAAGAGTTTCGGCAATGAAATCACGTAATAAGAATATTACTAGTGATGTAAACAAAGTGAGTAAGAATAAGCGAATTGCTATCCGAGAAGCAGATTGGTAAATTTCATTTTCTTTCCTATCGCTTTTCAAATTATTGAGCTTTATTTGTAGTACAGCTGTAAATTGTTGTATCCATGCTAAAGGAGCCTGGATGAATTTTTGTGCATAATTGATTATGGTTATGACTCCTGGTTGATAATAGGATAACAAATACATAGGAAAAGTAGAAGAAAAAATGACCACTCCCTGATTAATAGCTAGTCCGGTTATGGATTTCCATTGGGAGGAAATAACAGAAAAATCAACTAAAAAGAACTTCCACTGTAACTTCCTCCTCATGAGAATAATTAGTATTATTGTATTAATCACACTGGCTATACAGCTTCCATATATCATAGATACGACACCTACTGTATTATTAAATAATAGTAAAGCAAAGATAATTCCTCCATTCAGTAACAAATTGCAAACTAAAGGTAAAGAAAAGAATTTGAATGAAACTAATATTTCTGTCAGATACAGATTGGTGGCCATAAGTATCATCAATATAAGAGATGCATAATAAATAGATATGTATTTTTTTATCTCATCCGTTGGGAAATTGGTTATTAATTCCGGTACTTTATCTCCTCCAAGACTTACAAGAAATATGAGTAAGAAAATAATAAAGATAAAGCTATACATAAAAGCATTCAGATATTTCATTTCAGCTTTTGTAGAAATAGAATGTCGTAATAGCATAGATTGTGGTATGAGGATTGAAGTTGTAATTGTCTGTATCATTCCTCCTATCATTATTACCAGATTAAATAAATAGAAATATAAGTCAGTTCCGGTATTGGCACCAAAATAATAAGCAATCAGTAAATGTTGCATAAATGCCACCCCTTTAGCCAGCACACTAAAGAAAGATGAATGAATGGCACCTTTTTTATATGTTTCGCTGTTCAACTTCATCTTTTCTTATTATCATGAGGGCTAATATTATCAAAATAAATAATCCGCGATTATGTGTAAAAGTGGAGTCTGCTATACCCTCAATAAGAAAGAATATGAAGATCATCCAGATACAGGTACTCTTTTGTATGTTCTGGGAAGTTGATTTCCGGATAATTGTATACCAGAAAAAAGTATAATATAGCTCCAATTATTCCAAACTGGGCTAATTCCGGATAAAATGCATCGCAAATAAAAATAGGCATATTCTTTGATAACCCCCATATATGGTTAAGTCCATACATTTCGTAAATAGGAGAATAATATTCAGCTGATGCAAAAGTACCAAAGCTTCCTAGTCCACATCCAAATGGAAAATAGTCATAAAAAATTTGTCCAGATGTAAATAACATGGCAGGCCGACTCCACATTTCGCGGGAATTCATCATTCCATCGACATAATAAATTATTATTTTCTCTTTGGCAAACCAAATGGCGAGTAGGCATATAAGGATACCTGCTGCAATACTTTTCCAGTTTAAACGTATCTGGCCGCCTAATTTAGTAAATACTATAAGGCTGGTAGCCACTACCCAAAAACCGTAAAATTTAGCTCGGGTAGAGAAAAAGCCTATGGTTAGCAGAAATAGGAATATAAGGACATCACTCCATCTATAAGTGCTGCAATAAAGAAATAAAAAAGCGGTAGCAATAGCCGCAGTTGCAAAACGGGAAGGATGTCCAAACACGGAATCAATTTGAGCTGATAACCCAACAATGATCAATAATCCTCCTATTATTAAACAAAGAATGCTGATAAAGTATTTTTGAGAAGATGAAAGCTGTGGAGCAATTAGATAGGCACAATAAAATCCGAGAAAAGGTTTTATTTGAATGAGTAAATCAGTAAGAATGGCTTTCGGAATATTACTCTGTATTATAAATGAATAAATGGTATAAAAAAGGAAGATGAAAACAACAATCGTAACAGGAATCAACTCTTTCCATGCTTTTCTTTCCCAAACCACAATGCCTGCAAATAAACATAGGAAAAGTGCCATTAATTCATCAGTATATTTAAATTCTATGAAATCATATAAGATGACACCAAAGATGTAGCCTGCCACAAGAAAGGCAAAGAATAAATTGTTTTTTGAGCAGACTAGCTGTGAAAGCATGAGATTATCTTTTTGTAAAAACGAATACTTTCAAATAAATACTAATTAAGGAAAGGATACAAGCTATTATAAAAGCTATTGCCAATACAATCAATTTCTTGGGGAAAACGGGTTTTGCCGAACAATAAGCAGCATCCACTATTCTTCCAGCTTGTTCATCTGGAGAGTTTATCAAACTCTTTTCTTGTAATTTTTGCATAAGGAACAGGTAAATCGTTTCCTTGATTTTCTGTTGGCGTTTCATCTCAATATATTCTCGTTCCTGTGTGGGTAGTTCACTCAGTTGACTGTTGAATATATGATTTTTCTTGTTGAGTTCATTTAGACTGGCTTTGATGCTATTTCGAGTTGCAGCGATTGTTTCCAACAACATTTTACGTTGTTCTGCCAATTGTTTATCGGCAAGTAACAAGGCTGGATTCCCTTTTTCAGAAGCAAGTAGTAGACGTTCACGGTCAAGTACTAATTGATTATATAAAGCGATAGATTTCTCTCCTATTCCTTCAAAGGCAGGAATAGAAGCATATTCATTTTCTGGATTTTGCATATATTCCACTACATAATCCATCATTTTTATACGTGCTTCAGTTTCTAAAATCACACTCTCTAATTCTTGTTTTCCTGTCATGGCAACCTTGGCATACAGTGTGGGTTCTGGAATGTTATTCAGTTTCTTGTAAGTTTCAATTTTATGTTCCAGATAGGCAAGTTCCGTAGTGATCGTATCCAAGCGACTTTTTACAAATTGGGCGTTAAGTTCTGCTTCTTGTACTTTTACATTTCTTGAGTATTGATTGAAAACAGACATTAATTCATTCAGAAAATCACGTCCACGCTGTTTGTTTTCGTTGTCAAAACTCAATAATATGATATCAGAAATTGTTTCTTCTGCCCCAGCTGTCATGTTTTTATATAGATCTTCATAAACTTTTTGCAACGGAGTGATCTTTATATTGAATGTTTGTTTGCCAAAAGTTGAAATCTCACTATTGGGAGCAAGCATTATTGTACCAACCGGAAGCTGTAAGCGACAAGGTAAAGATTGATCTTGCACTTTCATGGTTTCAAATAGCTCTGATTGAATTTTTGCTGACTGCATCATTCCATTTGATAATGTCATTTTTATCTTTACCGGTTCACTGATAGTATCTAAAAACTGTTCAGGAAAAAGAACGGTAAAGGGAACATCTTTTCCATAGAGTAATACTTTCTTCAAACCACGTTGTTGCCGTATTTCCATTTGGTAATTAGTTTGAAGAATGGCTTTGGTCATGTTAGTACGTGATGTTAGTACAATAATCTCATCTTCTATACTAATACCTGAAGTACTGCCCCCAAGTAATGCACTAATACCACTGGTTTTTAACATTTTCAACTCAGACATCATACCATGGTTGTTGCCAATTAGTCGCATCCGAGCAGTAAATTCATATTCTTTAGGTGTGACTATCAGAAAGCATATGGCACTAATCAGACAGACAATTCCAATGGGTATGTAGACCTTCCAATAGCAAAGAAACTGTTTTAATAGCTTTCCAATATGTATATTTTCGTCATTCATAAACAAAAGAGGTTATTTTACTAACAATGCGATACCTAGTGATGCTAATATAGATAAAGCGCTAATTATAGTTGAAGCCAATGATACGTTGAATTGCCCATTTTGACTATATTTTGCATTTCCTTTTCGTGCTTTGTTTGGTTCTACATAGAGAACATCATTTTGTTGCAAATAGTAATAAGGAGATGTTAGCATTTCTGCAGAAGTAAGGTCAAAACGATGATATTCTTTTAGTCCATTATTATCGCGAATTAGTAGCACATTGGTGCGATTTCCATAAATTGTCAAGTCACCTGCCATGCCAAGAGCATCAAGTACAGATAAGCGTTCATTAGGTATATTTACGGTTCCTGGTTTGTTTACTTCTCCTAATACAGAGACTTTAAAGTTCCGTATTTGTATTGTAACAATTGGAGATTTTACATAGGCAGAAATCTTTTTAGTCATCATATCGGTAAGTTCGCTACGCGTCATTCCACCAACTTGAAGTTTACCTAATACTGGAAAGTCAATTTCTCCATGTGAATTGACCAGATATGTATGAAGTACAGGTGTGGAGGTCACATTCATTTCTCCAGGTACCAGATAGCTGGTAAGTGGTATGTTGAATGTGGCAACTGCATTAGGGTCCATACCTGATACAGTTATGGATAATTGGTCATCGGGAGCTATACGCGGAGTATAATTCACAGCTTTTCCTGTAGTAACTGCCGATTGGTTATCCAAATCCTGAAAATAGGTAATGTTATTAGTCGTCGTTTTACACGACGTCAATAATATAATAGTAAAAGCAAATATCAGCGTTTTAATCTTCATCGTATACTTTTATATTTTATAGATTGATCGGTTGCAAAAATAGCTTTCTTATGCCAATAAACGTTAGTTTTATGAGTTTATTGTTGAATTGTCTATTATTTGTGCATTAATGCTCCAAGTAGAATATAGTAAATTCGTGAGGTGTTTAGCAAGTAATAAATATACTGGAATATAGAAATAAAGGTACAAAAAGTTTTTTTTTGAAAAATCACCTTTCTGTTTGATATTCAGTTTGTTACAAACCATGTGTTCGCTGTCAATAAGGAGTTAACTTTCTGTCGACAAGAAGTTAATTTCTTGTTGACAAACTCTTAATTTCATGTATACAGAGAATTTGCTTGTTTTTTGTTTTTATTACAAGAAATCACTAGATTGGTGATTTGTTCTTTCGTGTCCAAATGAATTGATGATAAATTGAGGCATATGATATATATATGAACTAAATTTATTCCGTATCAAAATTATATTTTTTCCTGTAGGTGTACCTTTCATGAAAAAGGTAAGGAGCAAATATAGCTTTAAGAATGTCTAAGTGTAAAGCAGAAAAGATTATTTTAAGTATTGTATATGGTTATGTTTCCTACTCTTGCACATAGAATACTTTGTCTTTATGAATAAGATTATATCTTTGTGAGAGTATATTATTATTATTTTAAATGTATTCTAATACACTTTAGCCTTACATCTTATACATAAAAAATGAGTACCAAATACATCCTATGGATTTTATTTCAATATGAACAATTTTCTTTTGATTATTATATCCATATTAGAACTGTTAATATGGATAGTATTATTGTAATTGTGGCTTTTGTTGATATTCACAAGTCGAATTCTATATTTTTTATAAATAAATGTTTCTTAACATAATAAAATTGTATTGATTTTGAAATTAAACGACTAACTTGCAATCATATTTATCAATCTTTAAAAATATACTATTATGAAAAAATTATTATTAGCATCATTGTCTTTTTTACTTTGTGTAAATTTGTATTCTCAGAACTTTACCGAACAATTAAATGCTGGCGTTGATGAACCAACAATATGGGAAGGTTGGGGGCTGCAGTAATAATAAAAGGAGTCGGAGATTATACAGATCGTGTGTGGATATCTAAGTATTGTACAGGTAAGGACCATACTCAAATGAGAATAAATGTTGGTGACAACCAATTAGGAGATGATTGTGCTGTGATAGGCATAACAATTGAAGAGGATCCTGGTTGGAAAGGGTTATATTATTTTTATAATAATGGAAAATTTGGAATTAAAACATCAACACCTAGACATGAATTGGATGTAAATGGTACTACTATCACTGAGGGGTTGTTAGTAACAAGTGGTAATGTAGGTATTGGCACTGAAAATCCTCAAAATAAACTGGAGGTAAATGGTACTATTAGGGCTAGAGAAATCCGTGTAGAGGCTCTTTGGTCAGATTTTGTTTTTGAAAAAGATTATAAATTACCTACATTAAAAGAGGTTGAGATGCATATTAAAGAAAAGGGGACTTTGCCAAATGTTCCTTCGGAGGAGATCGTAAAAGCCAATGGAATTAGTGTAGGGGAAACCAATGCACTTTTACTACAAAAGATAGAAGAATTGACTTTGTATGTAATTCAGCAACAAAAAGAAATAGAAGAGTTGAGGATAAAAATTACCCAAGAAAAGTAGATGATATGATGAAAAAATATATTGTTTTCATATTTATATTATTTAACAGTTTGAATTCCTTCTCAGTAGGAAATTCCCTTGATGGGCCTACGACTGTGGATCCGGGAGATTATTATTATAGACTCTCTTTGGATGGATGGAGTGCTCAAACAACTGTAATTTGGAAAATAACTAATGGACATTTCAACAATGTAAATGGTAAAACTGAAATAAGGCAAACAATAGCAGCCGGTGGGGCAACCGTAGTATGGAACGATACTACTGAGAAGGGAATTATAACCATTAGTATTAATGGTCCTGTCTTGCTTCGTACTGAAGTGAATATAAATAGTGTTAAAAATATGTACATAACAGACTTCAGATATGATGGGAACAAACCAATTAATGATATCATAAGTATTCCGCCTGATCAAACTGGCGTATTGGTGTGCACTGTTCCTGATATGGAGTATCCAATAAGCAAGCATAAAATTAATGAATTTAAATGGAGTACCCCTAAGTCATGGGGTGGAAAGATATTCAATAGTAGTGGAACTATCAGAATCAATTATACTGCAAATTCCGGCAATAATGAAATCATTACGGTTACCCCTCTTGGATTTGGAGGTGTTGTGGGTAATACTAAAACAATAACAATAAAAAGACAAATACCACTTCCTACTGACGGTAGGATTACTAATACTATTATTGAATCAAGAAAATTCTATACATATGATGATATATATGTTGAAAATGTAACTATTAAAGATGGTGCCATAGTTACTATGTTAGGCCATGAATCAGTGCGAATAATGCCAAATTTTAGAGCCGAATTAGGAAGTCGTTTATTAATATCTATTGGGAATCAGATAGTTATACCACCTAAAACATTTATGAATGGAAGTAATTCTACTAGAAACCAAATAGTATTTGATGAGACTTTTGGTAAAATGGAACAAAGCACTTTTAGTTCAGTAAAAGGAAGTACTGTAATAACTTATTTTGTACCCAATAATACACTTAGCGCTTATATTCAGATTTATAATACTATGGGTGTTTTGGTAATGCAAATTCCAATAGCTACAATAGGGAAAAATAATATAACTATAGATACCTATAAACTAACTAATGGAATTTATATATATTCTTTAATTGCTGATGGTTATTTAATTGATACAAAAAAATGATTATATCTAATTAATTCTATAAATTATGGAATA
>Ga0192244_10239_pt1 | contig 23420 bp, 13 predicted proteins | sample Koala_Koa27_L3_FD_131234 | JGI IMG/M metagenome (GOLD analysis project Ga0192244, IMG submission 131234) | Enriched cells from koala feces incubated with labeled cellulose particles, San Francisco Zoo, California, United States - Koala_Koa2-7_L3 ... | reverse complement strand
GCCAATTAACTTCCTATATGATCCGCTTAAACTACGGTTTCCACGAACGCTATTTATTGACCGTATCAGGACGTTGGGACAGTGCTTCTCAGTTGGCAGAAGGACATAAGTGGGATTTCTTCCCATCAGCTGCTTTGGCATGGCGTATGAATCAGGAAGAATTCATGAAAGATATTCATTGGCTGGATAATTTGAAAGTACGTTTAGGCTTTGGTACAACCGGTAATGCTGCCGTATCTCCCTATGCTACCAAAGGTGATATCACCTCTATTTACCTGTCATTCAACGGACTGGGAAATGTACCCGGATACACCACAAACGAACCTTTCTACATGAAAGACCAATTGACCATGGCCAATGCTTCGTTAGGATGGGAAAAAAACAACCCAATATAACTTTGGTATTGATTTCGGTTTCTTAAACAATAGAATCAGCGGTAGTATTGATGCATATTGGTCAAAGACCAAAGATCTATTGATGAAGACCAATATTCCGACATTAACCGGATTCCCCAATACTTATGCTAATGTAGGAGAAACCAGCAATCATGGTATTGAGTTAACTTTAAATGCAATTCCTATTGATTTAAGATGTGGATTCACTTGGGAAACAAACTTCAATATAGCTTATCAGAAAGATAAGATTGACGAATTAGCTTATGGCAAGAATGACATGGTAGACAATACCTGGTTTATTGGTGAGTCATTAGCCGTACATTATGGATTTGACAATGACGGTATCTGGCAAGACACCCCGGAAGACCGCGCAGAAATGGAAAAATGGAATGCTAACGGCTATCACTTTACTCCGGGTAATGTACGTCCTAAAGATCAAAACGGCGATTATAAGATGGACGTGGACGACCGCGTAGTATTAGGAAACAAGAACCCTAACTGGACAATGGGATGGAACAACAACTTCAGCTATAAAGGAATAGATCTGGGAATCACCATGTTCGGTCGTATGGGATACATGGTATCAACCGGCGGTGAAGCTCTTACATCACATAGCAATCAAGGGTTGCTGAGAAATTACCTAAAGCACGCATGGTCTGAGACTGTTGTGTACTACGGTTCCATTCATCCATAATAGTATAAATAGCACTTTCACCGCCCGGGTTAATTATGATATTGCCTTCTGAATCATAAGGGACAGCCATATTATAGATGGATTTAGCGGCGCCATAAATTGCATCAGGCACACTTCCGCTACGTCCGCCTAAAGTGGACATACCATAATCTTGTTCACTCCATGATACATTAACAGATCCGGTCATTGAGAACCATTTGGTGGGAGTAACATTAACGCTTAATTTAGCGGTATATCGGTCATACCATTGCCCTTTTTGAGTACCTTTATTACTAAGGTAACCGAAAGAACCATATGCGTTCATTTTCTCAGTACCACCACTGGCACTCAATGTATGTTCGTGTGACAAGCTGGTTTGGGTCACAAAATCTGTCCAGTCGGTATTGCTTACTTTAGATGGATCCCAGCTGCCGCTAGCCCAACCTTTTAAGACATTGTCACGTGAAGTTTGTCCATCCAATGGGCTATCAAAGAGAAGTATATCATTTTCTTTGGTAGGAGAATTGGGGTGGGCATAAACATCCGGATTAGAGTTATATGCAGCCCAACGACGGAATTGAACAAAATCTGCAGCATTCATGGACGGTGATTTATCGACCAGATTTGACACAGTTAAGGTTCCTGCGTAATCGAGGCTGAATTTCCCGGATTTACCTTGTTTGGTAGTGACCAAGATTACACCATTTGCACCGCGAGAACCGTAGATGGCTGTTGCAGAAGCGTCTTTAAGTACATCAATTGACTCAATGTCACGAGGATTCAAGGTCTCAATAGCAGATTCTGACATCAAAGGTACTCCGTCAACAACATATAATGGAGTATTTGAAGCAGATAGCGAGCGATTATCACGAATACGGATTTCACCAACGGAACCCGGACGTTCATTTGTTGTGATATCTACACCGGCAGCTTTACCCTGCAAAGCCTCAAAAGTATTATTGACCGGACGCGCCGTTAATTGTTCGGCTCCTACACTGGTCATTGCACCGGTTACATCGCTCTTTTTCTGAACACCGTAACCTACCACTACGACTTCATCCAAAGTTTCTGTATCTTCCTCCAAAGTAACTTTTAAGGTTGATTGACCTTTTACCGGGATATCAACTGTTTTATATCCCACAAAACTTACTTGAATGGTTCCATTACCAGGCACATTCTGAAGCGTGAACTTACCGTCGAAATCAGTGATTGTACCATTAGTAGTACCCTTTACTACAACACTGGCACCAATTACTGATTCACCAGTCTTATCCAGTACGGTACCCGAAACAGTTTTGCTTTGTGCATAGGCGCCTATAGCCAATACTGAAAACAAAGCAATAAAGAACAGCCGCTGGAGTTTATCCAAGCGACCCAACAGACTTAAATACTTGCTGTCTTTCATACTTTAATTATTAAGTTAAACAAAAGTAATCCTTAACCTTTTTAGTAAAATCAACTCTTATTTTGTTAACTAATATTATTAAAGAAGGAACTTTAATAGGAAAATAAGACTAGAAACAGCCTTTACATTACAAAAAGAGAACCCAAGCTTGCGAAAATTGAGAGTTATAGATGCTATTACTACTAATTGGAGGATAATTATTTCCTCTTTATTGTATTCTATCTAATAGAGAGAATAATATAAGATAATCTTTGAGGATATGTATCTTTCTTAGTAATACGAACCAACAACCGGTTCATTTATTGGTAAGCAATAAAAGTTTTTATTAGTATTACAAACTATTGTTTATTACAAATAAAAGCTCTATTTTTGCAAAGAACAAAAGCTTTGAAAACCATGGTTAAATATTCCGATATAAAAGTCGTTAGTGAGCAACAATTCTCTGCTTTTAAAGAAGATCATTCGTTGCCGCGTGAGTTATTGCCTTCATTACCATTAGAAAATTCAACTCATGCTTTGGTTATCTCCGGCATACGCCGTTGTGGCAAAAGTACATTGATGAGGCAACATATAGGTAAACAGATACAGGATGCATTCTATTTAAACTTTGATACTCCTAAGTTATTTCATTTTGAAATACAGGACTTTGAATTATTGGATACATTGATCCAAGAAAGTGGGAAGCGGAATCTTTATTTTGACGAAATCCAAGTGGTAGAGGGATGGGAGTTATATGTCCGTCAGAAATTGGATGAGAAATTTAATGTTTGTATAACGGGTTCCAACGCTTCACTATTAAGTAAAGAACTAGGAACCAAGCTGACAGGTAGGCATATTTCTAAGGAACTATTCCCTTTTTCATATGCAGAATATCTTCATTATCATACATTAAAGGCTGATGATACGTCCTTTATGTCATATCTCAATGACGGAGGATTCCCTGAATATGTAAGGACTAAAAATGGAGATATATTATCAGCGTTATTTGATGATATTCTGTACAGAGACATTGCGGTTCGCTATGGAGTGAGAGATGTAACTTCATTAAAAGCATTATTGCTTTATCTTGCAGCAAATTATGGTAACTTGGTATCAGCTAATAAGTTATCCGGAATAATTGGCATAAAAAGTCCAAAGACAGTTTTAGAATATATGAGCTATTTTGAGGAAGCTTATTTGATAAACCGTATTCCAAAATTCTCATGGTCTCTAAAGGTTCAAAGTCTAAATCCTCAGAAAGTGTATTTCATTGATACTGCATTATCAAAAGAAATCACAGTCTCATTTACAGATAATACAGGAAGACTTTTGGAAAATGTGGTTTATTGGGAATTGCGTCGACATTATAAGCAACTTTATTATTTTAATGAGAATAATAGTGAATGTGACTTTGTTGTATGTGAAAAAAACACCCCAGTCATGTTAATACAGGTGTGTTTAACTTTGAATAGGGAAAATCAAAAAAGAGAAATAGATGGAGTACATGAAGCTATGAAATATTTTAAAATGGATAAAGGGTTTATTATAACTCTTAATCAAACGGATAAGATACGGGTAGAGTCGGGGTGGATTGATGTAATTCCTGTTTATGAGCTTGATAAATATCTTCTAAAATCACTATGAGAGGTAGATAAAGAGAAAAAAAGAATAGAACGGAAATAAAAATAGAGGAGAAAACACCTCTCGTTTTCTCCTACTCATTGAGTCTTTAAGGAATCATAAAATCTTTCAGAGCCATCTTGCTATGTATTTGTTCACTACCTGTAACTGTTTCTGTGTTCAAATATACATCAATAGAATCATTATCATTTAAGCCTTTATCCTGGAACTTATAATATAACTCCATTGGCATTTCAAGACTCATGAAGGATGAAATAGAACTAGAGGGACTCTGTATGCTATTATTGAAATATAAATTAAGAGATAACTCGTTGTCTATAATATCAACATCTTTTTCTCCATTATAATATAACAAAAAGAAGACCGGCCTATAAGGATCATAATCAAATGTAGGAATGATATTCATATAGCCATTTTTGACATAAAAGGTTCCGGGAGACTTTTCAATAGAATGAATCTTTTTGTTTCTAAGCGCAATAGAGTCTTGTCCATTTCTTTGATATTCTTCACTTAAGGTGTCAATTTTAACTGTAAAAGTTGGAATTTGCTGATTCATTCCATCGGTACTGTTCAATATAATATCATAAGTTTTTCCAGCCTCTAGCTGCGTAATACTTTCACTATCTTCCACCAAGTTAAAACTAATAATGGCACGTTGAACTTCTTTTAGCCAAGGCATCTGATTCAAACTTTCAGTCGTGGGAACTAAAATTGCACCAAAATCTGTGTATAATTCATATCCATGAAGCTTATCTCCACTAACAGTGACGTATACACCATTAAATTTAGACCATTGTGTTTCGTCATCATTGCTGAGGCATGAAGTAAACACTTCTGCATATAACATTAAAAAAAATAGAATATAAAAGTTAGATTGTTTCATGTTGTTTATCCGTTTAAAATGAATAATAAGGAGGAAAAAAATCTTCCTCCTTATTTTCTATTTGTCCATTACCACCCCGTATTCTGAGTCAGATTTGGATTTTTCATACGCTCTGACTGAGGAATAGGGAATAAATACATTTTTTCATCCCATATACGATTCACAGTTCTACGTTCATAAGTGATGGTTCCATCATTATTCTTAGTGAGTTTCATTTCAGTAATGTTTTTTAATTTCTCACCATCTTTCCATCTTCTTAGATCATAGAAACGATGACCTTCGAAAGCAAGCTCCACCATACGCTCATTTTGGTATCTAGTCCAAAAAGCATCTGCTGACATACCAGTAGGAAATTCCGGCATTTTCACATCCGCACGATTACGTATCACATTTACGGCTTCACGTGCAGTCATTCCGAATTCTCCTGCATTATCGGCTGAACCTGTGTATTTGAAGATAGCTTCAGCATAATTCAAATAGAATTCGCCCAAACGATAAGTTATCCATGAATGACGACTGGTTTTGGTCGTACTGCTGGCACTTAAGTCAATTGCCGAATCCAAATATTTTTTCAGATAATACCCAGTAGGAGTGGCGCCAGAAAGTGGTTCTGCATTTAAGCCACCATAGAAAGTTTCAATAGGACTGGCATTTTTTGACGGCCACTTTGTATCACCGTTTTTTACAATAGTCATTTCGAAACGGGGATCACGTCCCTCATACGGATTAGAAGCATCATAACCGCTTCCTGTTTCATTCCATATTTTTCCAGTAGCTTTCATTTCGTAAGCATCAACTATATTTTGTGTCGGACAGTTACCTGAACCGCCTCCGGGTACCCCCATTGGGAAGTTGTATTCTTCCAATATACTGGAATTTACCCCTTTACTGGTATTATAACGACGTACAAAAATCATTTCATTATTTGACCAGTTATTAGGCCCCCATAATTCTGAATATTTGCTTAACTTAAAGCCATTAGCTGTACAAGCTTCAATGACATCCTTATTTGCTTCGGCAGCTCTGCGCCATAATTCTTTATTATTATCAGGATTGAATAATGGACTTGCTGCATACAAAGCCGCCCTCGCTTTCAATGCCAATGCGGTGTAACAAGTAACACGTCCGCTTTCGGCAGGCGAAATCCCATCCAAGCCTAATTTAGTATAATCAGCAGGTAATTCTGTAGACAGTTTGTCACATTCTTCAATGATGGCATTAAAGATTTCTTGTGCCGGTGTACGTGTTAGGCTATTTACTTTTTCTGTGGTAATCATTTCTGTAAAGTAAGGGACATCACCATAGGCACGTACCAAGTTAAAATAGAAATATGCACGCAAAAAACGCGCTTCTTTAAAACTATTGTTATAACGGAACATCTGTGCACGATAGTCATCGTTCAGTTTCAGTTCATCAAATGTCAGTCCTTGGAACTCTGCTAAATACTGGTTACATATCTGTATAGCCTTATGGCTATCTGTCCAAACTTTGGACATCGGATTTGCCGGACTCCATGAGCCATTTATAAAATCGCAAATGTCATTACTCGTATAGGCATATTCAGCCTCATCACAAGCAGATGCCATCATACCGCCTTTATAGTCTTGTCCGAAATCATAATCCAACAAAGAATAGACATTGGTAATCATACCAATCACATTGTCATAGCTTTCATCTATGTAATCTTTTCCATAATTGGCGTATTCATGATAATCCAGATTACATGCTGCTAAATTTGCCACACACGCTATTCCGCACACTATTTTTTGAATTTCATAATCATGTTTTTAATTAAAGTTTAACAATTAAAAGCCGATAGTCAATCCTGCTACTACGCTGCGAGTTAACGGATAGGTTGTTCCATAATTTTCTGGGTCGGCAATACTTATATTGTCGAAACATAACAGGTCAATACCTCTCACATAAATCTTTGCATTGTTCAAGATTTTACTTCTTTTTACCAATGCTTGCGGGAACTTATAATACAGTTCCACCGAGCGTAGCTTTAAGAATGAACGGTCTGCCAGCCACAAAGTATTGGTCTGGTAGTTGTTGTCGTTACTTGCCGAGCTCAAACGCGGATATTTAGCATTTTGATTTTCCGGTGTCCAACGATTGTCATAGTATTCTTGCGAAATTGTTGTATTGTTAACCAAAGGCCAATAGAGACTTTTTGTATTCAATACGGCTGAGTATCTTCCCGTTCCTTGGAACACTGCATCAAAACCTAAACCTTTCCATTCAGCACCGAGTTTGAATGAGTAATAAATTTCCGGAGCAGTAGTACTATAACCAATGGCAACCTTGTCATTTGCATCAATAATATTATCACCATTGACATCTTTGTACTTAATATCACCGGGCTTTACATTGCCAAATGCTTGTTTCGGACTGTTCTCAATGTCTGTTTGATCTTTGAAATAACCAATAACTTCTAAACCATAAGTTTGTTTCAACGGATGATTGGTTGTTATCAGGTTATCATACATACGAGGCTCTTCCATCTGTTCGATGATCTTATTCTTTGCAAGAGCAAAGTTGGCACCTGCATTTAAAGTTATATCACCTATCTTCTTGTGATAGTTAGCGCCAATTTCAACTCCCCAACTGTCTACAATACCCCCGTTTTCATAAGGAGCAGTAAATCCCAGTACACTTGAATAATGGCCGCTTGAGGAAACCCAAATATCCGACCGTCTTTCATAATAAGCATCAAAGGTTAAATCCAATCCTTTGAAAAGACTGGCATCTAAACCAACATTATACTTATATGCTTTTTCATGAGTTGAATTCAAAGAAGCCAAACGACCTAATGACCAACTCTGTGTACCTACAGAATAATTTGTGTCAAATGGATAATAGCTACCTCCACCATAAGTCTGTTCCCAATAATTAGTTACGTCTTTATCGCTATCCAGAGGAAGACGGTCAGTATTGATAACACCAAATGAGGCACGGAGTTTCAAGAAATCAATCCAAGATGCGTTTTGGATAAAGTTTTCTTTTGACATTACCCAAGCCAAACCGACAGTAGGAGATATGGACCATCTGTGTCCCGGGGTAAGTTTATTGGATGCAGAAGCAACTACGGTTACATCTGCGAAATATTTATCTTTGTAGCCATAATGGGTATAGAACGATGCATTTTGGCGATACCAAGTTTGGTCAGTGCCTTTTGTATTGCGATATTCATAATCCCATTTCAACTGAGTATAAATTTTATTATCTTCGTTGATTTGTTTATCATAAAACAAATTTGCCGCAAAGTTAAAAACGCGTGTAAAAGCAATACACTTCGCTGTGCTTCCCATAGAACTTTCCTTACCATCAGTGTAATAAGTGGTATTTCCGGGAACTCCATTTTCCCATGAGGACACAGAGTTACTTCCGTATACAAAAGTTTTAGAATGGTCTTCCCAATACTGGGCATAGTTATCATAAGACAACATACCACTCGCTCCTAGTCCCGGTGTGATAGACGATAAGTCTTGGATTAATGTCATGTCAGCGAACAATGTACGCTCATGAAACTTGGTATATGCGGCAGCTTGCGATACGGCTACAGGGTTTTTAGTACCTGCCCAAGTTGCACTTCCTCCCCATGTGCCATTTTCCAAGCGAGCAGGGAATGCAGCCGAGGGTAAAGTGTAAATCATATCCCATAAATTAGCACCTGCCTGCTCATTAGCGCCGGGAGTTCTTGTTTCCGACAAAATACCGAGTATATTTAATCTCAATTTGGTTTTGTCAGTCAAATCAATATCTAGATTTGTGCGCAAGTTAGCTCTGGAATACTGGTCTTGTGTGGAATAACCATCGTTCACATAGGGGTTGGCAATAAAACCTTTATTGGTAGTCAGGTTTGCCATAGCATAATAACGGAATTTGCTGGCACCACCACGGAAACTAATGTTATAGATATTAGTGGCATCCATATCACGGAAAGTTTCTCCCAACCAGTCTACATTGGCATAAAGATATGGATAGTTACCACTACGAAATGCATCCAGCTCATTTTGGGTATAACGTGCAGCCAGACCGTCATTAGATAATGCTTCATTCATCGCATTGGCATAGGTATATCCATCGACAAATTTAGGCTTACGTGCCTGCCAACCGAAACCATGATCATAAGTGAACTTAATTTCACGCGTATTATATGCACCACGTTTGGTCGTAATATTAATTACACCATTTATTTCTTTATATCCGTGGATAGCGACTGCTGCTGCATCTTTCAGAATAGTAACAGATTCTACTTCTTCAGGAGTCACATCTGTAATGTCACGTTCTATACCATCTACCAATATCAGTGGGCTGTTAGTCGAAAGACTTTGCAAACCACGAACAAAGAATGTAGGTTCGGCATCCGCATAGCGACCACTACCTTGCAAAGTAGTCAATCCTGTGCCATATCCAAAAAGCGAATTAGCTATATTTTTAGCACTACGCTTATTGAATTCTTCATTGTACACAGTAGAAACTGATGAGGTGGATTCTTCCAAACGTTGAGCTTTATGATACCCGATTTGTACTACTTCATCGGAGTATTTTGCCGGTTTGCCGGAAGTTACACTATCGTTAAGCTCCTGTGCATATCCTTGCAGATTCAAGAAAGCAAGGAGTGCCGGAATGATTAATCTATTTTTTCTCATAATAATTAGTTCAAATTGTAATTGAAGTACTCATAGTTATTACCAACCTGGATTTTGAACAAGTCCATACCCTTTGTTTACTTCTGTTGATGGGAATGGAGACAGATACCATTTAGGATCAAAACCATTTGTCCACCAATAACGAGTAGGATTATTCAATTTAAATTTCTCATATTCAAAGTGTGTAGGATAAGCCATCTTTCCATCATCATTTCCACGCCAAGGCAAATCTCTACGCGCCCCGTTTTCATCCAAACGGTAAATAAATAGTCCATGTAATTGCTTTTCGAAAACATCAGCTCGCTTATACCGGATTAAGTCAAAGAAACGAGCATCTTCCATACCTAATTCACAAGCACGTTCACGAAGAAGTTCTTCTATAAAAGCATCTTTATTACTTTGTAAATTCTTGTCCGGATTACATTCTGCCAGTCCTTTCATTCCTACTCGTGCACGTACAATGTCTACTTGGGCAATTGCTTTATCCATACTTCCTTTTGAACTTTGGCACAATGCTTCGGCATAGATTAAATGAAGTTCAGCCAAGCGAATACAAGGCCAGTGCACATATCTACGCAGCATGTCATTACCCATCAGAAATTTAATAGGCGCATATCCGGTAGCAAATGATCCGGTTTGACTGGTAGGACCATTACCGGCACTCTTTCCCCCAAGCCATGATTCAAAGCTATATCCTGACATATTTCCGGTAGTCCAGTCCATAGACTCAAGTTGTCCGTTCACTATGATTTCTTCATACATGCGTGGGTCACGGGTTAGTTCTATGTTTGTCAATCCATCAGAAGCAGTGCCTGTTCCTTTTAGGAACATTTCATCTAGTTTACCTTCATTCTTAGCTGTATCCCAGTCAAAAGGCGTACCATCTTTCCAAGGGAACATTTCCATATACTCTTGTGTCGGGCTATAGCCACGATGAATAGTCATAAGCGGATCACCCCATTGATGCCAGTTATAGTTACCAGACTTGAATGCATCCACATCTATTACGCGAGTATTGATTAAAACTTCCGGACTATCCAAATTTGCATATCCTGCGCGATAGGCCAAACGGTAATCTTCCGGGCGAGTGCCCTTCGCCTGTTGCAGGCTATATACACCTTTACTTCCTAGTTCATTAAAGAATTGTTCACAAGCCTCCAAGCAACGATCCCATAATTCCGGTTTATAGCCACCGTACCAAATGGCGGGATTATTAGTCTCACCGGGGTAATAAGGCTGATCTGCGTTAAATAGAGGTGACGCTGCAAATTGCAAGATACGGCATTTATACGCTAATGCTGCTGCTCGTGTCCAACGTCCTGATTCTGCTGCAGGCGTTTCTACTGTCCACGGCAATACGGCTGCTGCTTCATCCAGCAGTTGTACCATATAGTCCACTGTCTCCTCCACACTGTTACGCGGCATTTCATAGCTGGTATCGGTTCCGCTGAATGTGCTTTTGATTAAGGGAACACCTCCATAATGACGGAATACATCAAAATAACGAGAGGCAAGGATACATTTGGCTTGTGCTACCATAGATGCTTTTTCATCTGTACTCAAACCTGGCACATTATCAATATTCTCAATCAACATCCATACGCCACGTACAGCTTCCCATATATTATTCCTCAGATAATCAAACTTATCAGAACGCTTGCCGTAATTAGCGGTATGTGTACCCTGATAATAGGGACCGGTAATACCTGCCGAAGGATACGTAAACACATATAGGTCAGTTAATGCTTCCGGTTTACCTACGAAATTATTGGAACTTTCCTGTTTCTCTACATTTTTATAAGGAAGCCCATAATATTGCATACCATAGAGATTGGTCAGAAACTGACGCGCATATTCAGCATTATTGAATACCGTATCTTTTGTCACTGATCCTCCGGGGGCTTTTTCCAGGAATGAATTGCCAAACTTTATTTCATCGACACATGAAGTAGCGATGACAGACATAAAAGCCATTCCTGAAGCAACATTAAAAATCCATTTATTATACTTTTTCATACTATTGCATTATTAAGATTAAAAACCGACCTTCAAACTCAATGAATACGTTTTAGTCAGCGGATAGGAAGGAGAATTGCTGGCCTTAGATTCCGGATCACTGTAGAAATACGGAGTAAATGTCAACAAGTTATAACCACTCAAAGCAAGCTGCAATGTATTCACTTTCATTTTTTTCATAAATGGAAGGTTGAAATTATAAGCAATCTGCAAGTTTTTCAGACGAAGATACTTGGCATCTTTCTCCCATAAAGTAGACTCTGCATAGTTATTAGTGTTATTGATGAATGTCGCACGCGGATAGTCTGCGTTCGGATTCGGATTTTCGGTAGTCCATGTATGGTTCAACATATATTCCAGTAATCCTCCTTGATCAGAGTTTGTACGATCTGTAAATGGTTGGCGGAATACACTTGAAATACTGCGGCTCACATTCCAAGCGGCTGTCCATTGCATAGAAACATCAAATCCTTTCCAACTGAATCCTAAATTAAGACCGGCCATGTATTCGGGATCGTCTGTAAAACCGAAGTTACGAGACATATCGTTAGAGTCAATCTTACCATCGTTATTCAAGTCAACATAAACACAGTCCCCGTTTTTCAAATCACTAACCAATTGTTCAGGCATATCCGTACCATATACTTTTTTATAATGATCAGGTGTCGTTTCTGAATTATAGTATTCAAAGAATTTATATTGACTGCGTGCACCAAGGCGACGTCCTTTCTGATACATATATTCTTCATTTTGTGGTGCTTCTTTTCTTTCCACAACTCTATTTTGGTTATACATCAGATTTAATCCTACATTATATCTAAAGTTATCACCTATTTGATCGTTCCATTTTAAAGTAATTTCCCATCCCCAACTTCTCATTTCTCCAAGGTTTGCCAAAGGAGGAGTAAAGCCTAAGATAGAGGGAGCTGTACCGTCACTCAACATGATATCAGTACGTTTTTCATGATAATAGTCAAATGATGTACGTAAACGATCAGCAAAGAAATTAGCATCGACACCAAAATTTGTTTTTAATGCCTTTTCCCATGTTATATCTTGATTGTTTTTACCATTTTCATAAGCGGCAGGACTTGCTGTAGAGTTATTAATACCGAATAAGAAACCGTGACCGTCACGATTGATCAAGTCTGTATTATTAACAACATAAGGGTCGGACATGTACAGAAAGCGTTGCTTGTTGCCATCAAAACTGTCATTACCTACCAAACCAATAGTATAACGGAATTTCAAGAAACTTACTATAGGCTTAATTGGTTTCCAAAAAGATTCTTCACTGACAATCCATCCAAAAGAACCGGCAGGAAATGTACCAAAGCGTTTACCGGGAGCATAGTTTTCAGAGCCATTATAACCTACATTAAATTCTGCCATATAACGGTTCTTCCAGTCATAAGTAGCACGACCAACTACCCCCACCATACCACGGGGAATATCAGAATATGCACTAGGATAATAGATCTTAGACTGATTGTAAAGCAACAATGCTGACACATGATGATCACCAAATTCGCGCGCATAATTTAAGGCTGCTTCCATATACCAATCTCGCGATTTACCAGGATCTTTATCTTCGTATTTTAACTGAGTATTTTGTCCATATTTCTTGTAGGCTATCGTACCATCTTCTTGTAAAACCGGAGTATAGGTTGCAATACCTGCACTGGCTTGTGTATAAGACGTAAATCCACTATTGTATGCGCCCTTAATGTGAAATGACAATCCTTTGGTAATGAAATCCAGTTTTTGTTTTAACTGAATATCAGCATTTAGTGTGTTATTGCTGGTTCTCATGAAACCGACACCATAATATCCCATACCACTACCACCGGTAAATGGCATTCTCAGGTCAGGATAGTCTGTACCTGCATTAACCAATTTACCATCTACAAGACCTGGGCTGGAGAACGGAGTAGAATAATACATATTAATCAACATACCTGCACTACCTTGTCCGGTATAGGGTTTTGAGGCATTATTAACATTACCGGCAATATTCATAGACAGTGTGGTTGTCTTTGTCACATCAATATCCAAATTTGAACGGTAGTTAAAACGATTGTACTGATAAGACAAGTTATATGGTAAATCGAATTCCTTAAATAATCCTCCTTGTGTATAAGCACCAGCCGATATAAAATAGCGTACACGGTCTGTACCACCTGATATGTTAACATTGTGCTGTGTCTGGAGAGTCATACCCTTCAGACAGTAATCTGCCCAATCAACGCTCGGGAAACGAATCGGATCTGAATTATTTTTGAATTTCTCAATGATCTCATTAGAGAATGTAGGATTTAATCCATCGTTGGCATTGATCTGATTGTAGAATGTGGCATATTGATAAGAGTTGGCCATCTTTATGCTTTCGGTCGGAGCAATGACACTTGCCGAAGTTGTAAATGAAATTTTGGCCTTACCTTCTTTACCGCGTTTGGTTGTAATCAAAACAACGCCATTTGCACCTCGTACACCAAAGACAGCAGTTGCTGAAGCATCTTTTAGAATCGAAATGCTTTCAATTTCATTCGGATCAATATCATTGAAACTACGTTCTACACCATCTACTTGAATAAGAGGAGCAGATTGATTCCATGTAGCTTGACCACGAACAAAAATATTGGCGGCATCACTACCGGGCTCACCGGAATATTGAACAGTGGTTAAACCTGCCATCTGGCCGGATAGCATATTAGAAATAGAACCGGTAGGGGTCTTAGTTAATTCTTCCCCCTTTACACTAGAAATAGCACCCGTGACAGAAACTTTTTTCTGAACACCATAAGCAACGACTTCTACTTCGCCCAACATTTGGGAATCATCTTCAAGAACGATTTCCACATTGGATTGCTTAACTTCTACAGTTTTTGAACTATATCCAATGAATGAAACCAGTAATTTAGCTCCTTTAGGTACATCTAGCTTAAAAACTCCATCAATGTCGGTGATTGTACCTACGGTTTGTCCTTGCACTACAACATTAGCACCGATAATGGGCTCTCCTAAACTATCTACGACTTTACCGGTCACTGATATTTTTTGTTGTAGAACAACATTGGTCGCAGCTGATACCGATTGTACTCCTAAAGGAGGAGCTAAAGGACCTGCGAACAAACTAAAGAGAAAAAGCCACCGAAATTTTAATCGGCAACCCAACAGACTTAAATTCTTGCTGTTTTTCATACTTTAATTATTAAGTTAAACAAAAGTTAACTTGACATAGTATGTTGAAAAGTACAAAAACAGCCCATTTCATCGACATTATTAATACTTACAATACAATAAAGGGAATATAAAAATCTATTATTCCATTCAATAGAAATGCTATTTTGTCAATACATCTCCCTTTTTGCTTTCTTATTATCATGTAAAAATTAGAAACCGCTATTGGAGGTCGCTTTTTGAGTATATTAAATATCTGATAGACTAGAATGAAGGATAAAAACCAAACGTTTATTTGAGTAATTGATCAAAAATCTCTCGAAATACTTTATCTGCATGCTCTTGCATTATTCGTATATAGTTAAATATAGGGCGGTTATTTTTCATGCTGTGTCCTATACAGTATTCTATCTTTTCTATTTCAATTCCTATATCATAGCCATGTTGGGCAAATGTCTTTCTAGCAGAATAATATGATACTTTTTTGGTCTATACCAGCTAAACTTACTACCTTATTTATATGCCTAAATACTAGGCTATACACTTTCTCATAAGATGAATACTGACCAAAAACCAATTTCCCATTTTCTGAAATATACCTATTTATAATGGCTAACGCCTCCGGCTGAATAGTAAAAGCAATTTCATTTTCATTCTTTTTACTGTTCCGGGTTTTATGACGTATATACCTCATACTGGCCCGATTGGTAAAATCATACTCCATTAAATCTCTTAAATTGATGCCACCTAAATAATAAGTTAGCATAAATATATCCCGAGTCATTATATGCCCTGGCTTGAATAATTTCACATCTCGTATTTTTTTTAGCCCCTCGACAGATAGATCTAATTCTCTAACATTACTAACAGGCATCTTGAACAGAACGAAAGGATGGACCAAGTATGTAACATAATTCATTTTTAGAGCATAATTGAGCACAACCTTAATAAGAGTAAGATAGATCCTGATAGAAGTTTCTTTTAAGCCTTCTTCTTTCATTGAGTCAGCAAAGCCCTGTATGTGAGTTGGACTGAGTTGTATTAAAGGGAAATCACCTTTCATGTATTTCAGCAACTTTTTAAAAGCAATATTATACAGCTTATAAGATTTCCTGCGTTCTTCTGTTTCCATAAAAGAAAGGTATTCTCTTGCTACTTTACCAAAAGTTATGCCTTTCTTTTGCTGTTCACGGGTGATGAGATGTATCAATTCCGTGCATGATAAAGTAGACTGATAATGTATTGACGAGAGTATCTCTTCATACTCATTAATTAATTTGCGCAAACAGGCATTTATATTTGTAGCATTCTCATGCTTTACTACCCGTCCATTTTTCATTTGACTTGTAGAATCCAAAATGAATTGAGTGGAAATATATCTGGTTTGCGAACGATGTGCCACTGCAATTCTAATCCGATGTTTACCATTGGATAATCTTTTAGCCGGTACAATTACTATTGAAAGATTTGTCATATTCAAATTTTAATTTAGTTGTTTCACAATGCAATATTAAAGTAACAATCAGAAATAAAAGCGATCTGATATAATTAAAATGCTCTTGGAACTATCCATTTTGAGATTGTTCACAGACGTTTGTACTATTTTTCAGTTCAAAAGACGGATTTTTCCATGCTTTTGTATAATCCTACATTGGCTTTTTTAATATTCACCCATATATTTGCAACACTTTTTCACAGGAAGGAGATACGTTTCTCCCGAAAGAATAGAAAACTAACTTTTGTTTAACTTAATAATTAAAGTATGAAAGACAGCAAGTATTTAAGTCTGTTGGGTCGCTTGGATAAACTCCAGCGGCTGTTCTTCATCACCTTGTTCTCAATCCTAGCCATAGAGGTGGACGCACAAGGCAAAGCGGTTACCGGTACCGTTTTGGATAAGACAGGTGAAACCGTGATTGGTGCAAGTGTGGTAGTCAAAGGCACTACCAATGGTACAATTACCGATTTCGATGGCAAATTTACCCTTCAAAATGTGCCGGAAAGCGGTGTTATTCAAATCAGTTTCGTGGGATATAAAACTCAAGAAATTGCAGTGAAAGGACAAACTACTATTAAGGTTATTCTGGAAGAAGACACTGAAACACTGGATGAAGTGATAGTAGTAGGTTATGGTACAATGAAAAAAAAGTGACGTGACCGGTGCTCTGACTCGTGTGACTTCCGCAGCTATTGAGGAACGTCCGGTTCAGAATGCACTGCAAGCTATGCAGGGCAAGGCTGCCGGTGTGGAAATCTCTACCAACAGCCGACCCGGTGAATTGGGAGATGTACGAATCCGTGGTACTCGTTCTATTGATAATTCCAACGATCCTCTTTATGTGGTTGATGGAATACCTTTGACGGCAGGTTCAGTAGGTGATCTCAATCCGAATGATATTGAGTCAATGGAAATCTTGAAGGATGCTTCTGCTACAGCTATTTATGGTTCTCGTGGTGCCAATGGTGTTGTGCTTGTGACAACTAAAAAAGGTATAAAGGGAAAAGCTTCTGTTTCTTATAGCGGTAATATTACTTTTTCCAGAATGGACACTATGACTGACTGGATGGATTCTGGTGAGTATGTAGACTGGCAAATGCAGAAAATGATTAATGCTAATAATTACCCGGGCAAATATGGTACAGCACCCGATCCCGACCAGATCGCTAACATTTTTGATTTAGGAAATACTCCTGAAGGTAAAGTGAATTTTGATCGTGCATGGCAGAAGGATGCAAATGGTAACTATATGATGCGCCCTGCAACAGCTGAGGAAAAGGCGAAAGGGTATGCTGATCAGGTTCCTATTTATAATCCGAGTGCTTACGAGACTATCAACTGGAGAAAGCTGGTGACTCGCACCGGTATCACACAAAATCATCAGGTCTCTCTTTCTGCCGGAACTGAAACTTCCAATCTGTATATCTCTATGGCTTACCTGGAACAACAGGCAGCTTTGAAAGACCAGGATTACAAGCGTTATTCTGCTAATATTAATGGTGACATCACACCTCTTCCGTGGTTAACTGTAGGTTTGGGCATGAATGCCAGTCACTCTATTCAGAATTATGGTATTATAAATAATTCTTCAGTATCTAATACCGGTGCAAAGGATTCTTATAGCTATGCACTTTCATTATTGCCTATTTATCCCGCTTTTGATGAAAATGGTAATCCTATTCAGGGTGCAGGTTCTAACAATGGATTGGAACATAATCCGGCATGGGATATTGATAAAGCCATTAATGAGACTCGTGTTACTAGCGTATTATTGAGTTCACATCTGGATATTGATTTCGGTAAAATCTGGAAACCGTTGGACGGTTTGAAATGGCGTACTAATTTAGGTGCCCAGAGCCGTAACTCTCGTTATGGTAGCTATTATGGAGAAGAATTTTCTAATCCATTAGAGAATGGTGCCTATACTCCCAATGTAGCATACAACGATCAGGATACCCGTTTGTCATGGATATTAGAAAATATGTTTTTCTATAATAAGACAGTGAAGGATATTCATCATTTCGGTTTGACATTGATGCAGTCTGCTGAAATGTATCGTTCTGAAGGCATTGACTATCGTGCCTATGATAGTACTTTCCCTACAGCTTTGTGGTATAGTTTGGGCAATTCAGATACTACCCGTAATGGCATTGGATCAGAATATTCCAAGCAGACACGTGCTTCTTACATGGGACGTTTGAACTATAATCTGATGGACCGTTATCTTTTGACTGTTACCGGTCGTTGGGATGGTGCTTCTGTATTGGCTGCCGGCAGTAAATGGGATTTCTTTCCGTCAGCAGCTTTGGCATGGAAGATCAGTGAAGAAGCATTTATGAAAAATATTACATGGGTTGATCAAATCAAACTGCGTGTTGGCTATGGTGTGACTGGTAACGCTTCAGTTAGTCCATATCAGACCTCCGGAGCAATGACTGCTAATGGTGCAGGCAAATTCTTTGGTGAAGGTGGATCAACAGTTATCTCTAATGGTGCTAAAGCAAATGTGTTACCGAATAATGGATTGGGTTGGGAAAAAACAGCTTCTACTAACTTTGGTATTGACTTCGGTTTCTTGAATAATCGTATTAGCGGTAGTATTGAGTACTATGAAGCTCGTACCAATGATTTGATCTTGTCTAAAGCCATTCCGGGTATAACCGGATATACTTCGATTCGCACCAATGTAGGTAAAACTGCTAACCGAGGTTTTGAAGTAACACTTTCTACAATCAATGTTAAGACTAGCGACTTCACCTGGAAAACAGATTTCTCTTTCTCTACCAACAAGGGTTGGATCGTAGAATTGGCTAATGGTAAGGTAGATGATACTGCGAATGGTTGGTTCATTGACCGTCCTATTGATAATGTATGGAATTACAAATATGACCGTTTATGGCAGAACAATGACAATGATTTGCGCTTGTTGGCAATTTATGGCAAAAATGGTCTTGTAATGAAACCCGGTATGGCAATGATTGAAGATCAGCCCTTGGTGGAAGTTCCCGCAGGTACTTCCGGTGCTAAGACAGCAGAGATTACATGGACAGATACTAAAGGTGAAAAGCATACAGAGGTAGTAACTTATGAAGATAATGGCTTTGGTACTATCAATGATAGCGATAAGAAACATTTGGGTCAATGGTCGCCAAAGTGGTCTGGTGGTTTTACTACTACCTTTACCTATAAAGATTGGGAATTGAGTGCTTTCTTTTATGGTCGTTTTGGCGGCACCTATTTCGGATTGCTTCAGACAATGGGACGCCGTGTGGAAAAAGACTTGTGGAGTGAAGATAATCCGGGTGGAAAGTATCCTATCCAGTATAGTGGAGGTACCTTTGCCGGTGTTACAGACTATAGCAGATATATGAATTATACCAAAGGTAATATGGTAGCTTTGCGTAATATTTCGCTTTCTTACAATCTTCCGAAAAAGTGGTTGAACAAAGTGGGTGCAACTAAGTGCCAGATTTATGCACAATGCCTGAACCCATTTATTTGGGGTGGTGAATTGGTGAAAGCCGGTATTAACCCCGATGATATGACCGGATGGACTAAATTTAATGCAAATGGAGATACCACCGGTGGACAAACTAACAATACGATGCTGACACGCAGTTATGTAGTCGGTCTACGTCTTGGATTTTAATTAACGCTTAAATTGAAAAAGTTATGAAACTGAAGAAATATATTACACTTTTTGCAGCGGCATTATCATTGGCATCTTGCTCCGATAGTTTTTTGGAGGAGGAGATGGTCGCTACCATTACTCAGGACTATTTTAATACGGAAAAGGGTATGGGTGAATTGATAACTGCTACTTATGACGCTTTTCGTCAGTCCAAGCAGTATACACAAGGACCGGGAACTTACTTCCTAGGTGTTGATAATATGACTCCTGCCAGTGCGACGACCTCTAATTATTCAGCTTCTGTATGGAGTTCGACAGGTGCGCCTGCCAATGATATGGATGGTCTTAGTGCTGAGTATACCAGTAGCCAGATGTTGGGTTATTATCCAACCATCAACAACTGTAACCGTGTTATACAGACCATTGAAGAAGGTAAGGCAATGGGTAAATATGCATCGGGTGCGGAATCAGATCGCGCTAAAGCCGAAGCAATGTTCAACCGTGCTTATTGTGTTTACATATTGAATACATTCTTGGGTGATGTTTATTTTCCTCGTACCTATACAGCTGCTATGCCGGGTAATTTTTCATTTGCACGTGAATCATCTGAGTCTATCTATAAACAGATAATCAGTGACTTGCGTTATGGTTTCGATATCCTTCCTACAGCTTCCGCAATGTCTGCGGGAGAGTTTGGTCGTGCAACGAAAGGGGCAGCCGCACATTTTTTGGCAAAGTTGTATCTATACCGTTATATGGGTAAGGATTATGGCACTTCCGAATATGGACGTAAAGCAGATGGAACTATTGATAATACTAATCCTAAGTCTTATCTGGGTATGTTGTACAAAGGAACAGGAACGGCAGATTTGGACTCATGTATCTATTACAGTAACTATGTGATTGATCAGGACGGACATTATGCATTGGAAAGTGATTATGGCAAACTGTTCAATCGTACTGCCGGAGATTTCTCAGGTGAGACAAGTCCTGAAATTATCTTCTCTTGTGTCTATGGCTATCCTGCCACCTCAGGTGTGAATGGCCGTTATGGTAATCGTTTGCAGTATTTCTTGTCTCCGGCTTATATGGTAGCGCTTTGGGGCATTCCTGAAACTTGTTGTGATTATCCTTATCGCGGACGTTCACATATAGCTTCAACTAATGACTTTGGTTTTAATGTCTATACGGACAAAACCGTTGACTCTCGTTACCAAAAATCATTCTGGGTTGAAATGGAAACAGCACTTCGCGGTTCCGGCGGTGTCAGTTTTTATGCTGCCAATCAGCCTTATTATGCTTATAATGATTCAAGAAATGCCACTTATGTATGGACAGCCGATCAGGCATCTTATTTCAATGCCAATATTCTTCCTACTTATGACCGTGCATCTTGGGGCGGACGCCAGGCAGTAGCCGGTGAACACAGAATGGGCTCAGGCGATTTAGCTTACGCGTATTTGGAGAATACAAAGGAAACAGCCATTGATAAAGATGAGGCAGAGTCACAGCCTTTCTTCCTGTTTGCACGTTGGATTAAAAAGGATGGTAAATACTACTATCGTCCTACACGTAATCAGAGAAATGGTAATGAGGCTTATCTTGATATAACGAATCATGGTGGTTTGAATAGCATGTCGAAAGAACCCCAACCTGCTACTCGTAAGTATGATGACCCTGACCGTCCGGGTGCAGACAATTATTATTCAGGTCGCGATGTGCCTATCTTCCGTATTGCCGAAACCTATTTGATGCGTGCTAATGCGTATGGTTTGAAAGGACAGTATTCCAATGCTGTTGCCGATCTTAACAAGGTTCGCGAACGTACTGCTTATCGTCCGGGTGAACAACGTGCCGAAGTTATTGCCCGTCTTTATCCGGGTAAGGAAAATCTACCGGATTCAGAACGCAAATATCCTTATACTGTGTCTCAGGATTATTCATCTAAGATGTCTATCACTACTTCCGTTTGGGATGGCAGTTCTGCAGCTTCAGAGGCCGAAATGTATCCGGGACAAGGTATATTGGGTGGTTCTTTGGGTGAAGGTGACCGCTTCCAGAACTTTGTATTGAATGAAGTAAGCCGTGAGTTCAATCAGGAAATGATTTATTATGATTGGTTGCATCATTCCGGTTGGCAATATGTTCGTATATTGTATCACAATAAGGAAGCTTCTACTTTGACTGATGGTCCCAGTTACTGGCCTGTAGCCGATAATGAAGTAAGTGATGGATCACTGACTGGTCGTTCCGGTCTAGGCTTCCTGCAACCTTATCACACATTGAAACCGTTTAAGCAGGCTACTATTGACCTTTATACGGACGAGAATAATACCCTTCTTGACGAAGCCGGTAAGAAAGCTTATCAGAACTATGGTTATTAAAACCAGCATACTAATGAGTTAACCACTCATTATACAGATGGGAGCACTTGGATTTCAAGATGCTCCCATTTTTATTGCTCCAAATGGACAAATAACCATCTAAATGAATGAAATTCTATTCCATATAGCATACATGATGCATAAATTTGTCCTATCAGATTAAACAGTGATATACTATGAGACAGACATTTTTCACAATTACATTATTGTTGGGATTGAGCAAGGCATCTTTCGCCCAATTTGGAAACTGTACTGCATCCGAAACGATCCAATGGCGTTCACCTGTCTGCACATTCATCAACCATACATTTCCTCCGAAGGTATCTCCTGCCGCCCATTTATTATCACGACTGGCATTGCAATGCCAAAAACCTCTTCCTACCAACTGACCTTCTATGGCCTGACGGTCTTTTTCCATTTCCACCTGTCCTATCAATTCCACATCATCTGTGCGCAAATTGATTCGGGCAATGCCGCTAACCTGTTTACGAAGACGGGGCTGGAAACCCAGAATATTGAAATAGACATAATCCTTCGTTGCAAAAGTTTCATGAGTCACCCAGTCCAGAGGGGTTTCTTTATAAAGAGGTTTAAACACAGAGACGTCTGCCGTGCAATACCACATACGCTGGAATGCATCACCGCCCGTTTCATTGCAAAATACAATTTCACCCGGAGTAAAGCGGCTCGCCTGTATATGTCCCGTCTTGAATTCCGTATCAATTACCTTTGTAACCTCTCCTGTACGGAGGTTCATCTTACGAATACCGCAAAGACTGGGCTGTATTTTTACCGGTTGGTTGCTTTCGGGCAGGAAAGCATTTTTCTTCATGCGTTCCATTTCTTCTTCTGTGCCCTCACGCTCTACTGTGATATATGCATAATCATCATTACAATCTACGGCATAACCTCCCGGACGCCCCATGGCCGGAGGGAAAGTACCAATGAAGGTTTCGTAACCGGCAGGTTTTCCTACCTTTCCTTTCTTTACATCGGCAAAGAACTTATCCAAATCCATCACGTACATATTCCAGTCTTCTTTTTCTTTACGGCTGATAAACATACGATTGCTTTTGTTTG
>Ga0192244_10234_pt1 | contig 23801 bp, 22 predicted proteins | sample Koala_Koa27_L3_FD_131234 | JGI IMG/M metagenome (GOLD analysis project Ga0192244, IMG submission 131234) | Enriched cells from koala feces incubated with labeled cellulose particles, San Francisco Zoo, California, United States - Koala_Koa2-7_L3 ... | reverse complement strand
GAGAACCTGAAGTTTGAAGCCGAGAAAGCCGAACGCGAAGGCGACTACGGAAAGGTGGCAGAAATACGCTACGGTAAGCTCCAGGCCCTGAACAAGGAGATAGAGGAAACCCAGCAGAAACTGCACACCATGCAGGGCGACAGCGCCATGATTAAGGAGGAAGTAGATGCCGAAGACATTGCCGACGTAGTATCGCGCTGGACGGGCATACCGGTAAGCAAGATGCTGCAAAGCGAAAAAGACAAGCTGCTCCACCTGGAGGAAGAACTGCACAAGCGGGTCATTGGTCAGGACGAAGCCATCGAGGCCGTATCGGATGCCGTGCGCCGCAGCCGTGCGGGACTGCAAGACCCCAAACGCCCCATCGGTTCGTTCCTCTTCCTGGGTACCACCGGTGTAGGTAAGACGGAGCTGGCAAAGGCATTGGCCGAATTCCTGTTCGACGACGAAACGATGATGACGCGTATCGACATGAGTGAGTATCAGGAAAAGCACAGCGTGTCAAGGCTCGTCGGAGCGCCTCCCGGATACGTGGGCTACGACGAAGGTGGCCAGTTGACCGAAGCCGTAAGACGGAAACCTTACTCGGTAGTGTTGTTCGATGAGATAGAGAAGGCGCACCCGGATGTGTTCAACATCCTGCTGCAAGTGCTCGACGACGGACGTCTGACCGACAACAAGGGACGGACGGTGAACTTCAAGAACACCCTCATCATCATGACCTCGAACATGGGAAGCCCGTACATCCAAAGCCAGATGGAAAAGCTGAACGGTAGCAACAAGGAGCAGATTGTAGAGGAAACCAAGCGCGAAGTAATGAACATGCTGAAGAAGACCATACGGCCGGAGTTCCTGAACCGTATCGACGAAACCATCATGTTCCTGCCGCTTACGGAACCGGAAATCAGGCAGATTGTGACATTGCAGATAAACAGTGTACGCCGCATGCTCGAAGGTAACGGAGTAACTTTGCAACTGACCGATGCCGCCATCCAGTTCCTGGCCAGCGCGGGATTCGACCCTGAGTTTGGTGCCCGTCCCGTAAAGCGTGCCATCCAGCACTACCTGCTGAACGACCTCTCGAAGAAGCTGCTTGCACAGGAAGTAGACCGGAGCCGTCCCATCACGGTAGACGTGAACGCTACAAACGACGGACTGGTGTTCAGAAACTGAACATAAGAAAAAACAGTGACAGCCTATAACTAAAAAGGCGCGGAGTGTGATTCACCCCGCGCCTTTTTTATTCCCATCAGCGACATGCCTTGCGCCTCAGCCGCTTTATCCACAGGTAATAGCCTGTAAGCGGCAAGGTAGCCCCCAACAAGGCAGCCAGGAACCAGAGTATACGGGTAAAAAGCCCTCCAACACTCCCTACATGCATGGAATAAATCCATCCGCGTATCGTTCCGGAGGTGTCGAGGTCGCGATAAAGCGTGCGCCCGGTAATCTGCCCCGTATGCGAATCGAATTCATAACGGTCGGTACTCCGCGTGTTGCCCCAGCGGTTGACCGTAACACTGGCCGACCCGTCGGCAATGCTGATTTGGGCGGCATCGGGATTTTCACTCCGTAGCTGGTTGTACACCTCCTGCCAGTGTGCCACCCGGAAATCCGCTTCTCTAGAAGCATGTGCACCGCCGCGGTGTTTTTCACCACCCCCCTTGAGTTTGGCATTCAGAGCTGCATTGCTATGCCCCATACCCGACTTTACCTCAGCTCCAAAAAGATGATAGAAGCCGGTGCGATACCAGTCGAACGACCAGGTAAGCCCCGTCAGTGCCATGACGAGCAGCACCAGCAGCACATACATGCCACCGGCCACGTGAAGGCTGTAAAAAAGCCGGCGCCAGCCTTTGCTGAACGTAAGTTTCAGGCTGTTTGCCAATGCTTTGCGGGTACGAGGCCACCAGATGACGACGCCCGAAACGAGCACGAAGACAAACAGCAGCGTACTGACACCTACCACCAGTTTGCCCCAAAACACCCCGTCGCCGGAGGGACGGCTGTCGAGCAGCCAACGGTGCAGACTGAACATGGTGGCAAAGAAAGGCAGACGTTCGGAACGTCCCGTCACCTCGCCGGTATAAGGATTGGCATAGACCGACGTGCGCGAAGGCTTGGACAGCGGAAACTGCCAGGCCTTGTGTGGATCGGGGAAAACGGTAACCCCTGTCACCGTAACATCGGCAGGCAGGGTAGCCGATACGCGGGCCACCACCTCATCCAAAGGTAGGGGCTGCCGCCCCTGAGGGTCGACATTGAACACCGCGGGGCGCAACCATTGCGTCACTTCTTTCTCGAACACCAACATGGCTCCCGAAAAACAGGTCAACATAATTATGAGCCCGAACGGAACGGACAGCCACAGGTGAAGGTTGCGGAATGCTTTTCTCATTGTTCTCTTGTTTTATATGTTCCAACGTACATAGTTAGAAGGTATGTCATCACTCACTCTCCAACCGTCCCACACCGTTGAGCGAAGTAGCCTTTACGACCAGCCCTTGAGTAGCCGTAGCCGACGAAGGCTCGATGCGATAGATGGCGGGGTAACCCGAAGTGGTGGTCACGGCGATGTAGGCCGATCCGTTCTCCATGTAGGGCGTATTGCCGAAGCCGCTAACGTCGGAAGGCAAGCCGCTGACAAAGGAAAGTTCTCCATTACTAACATTGAAGATGGCCAAACGGTTCGCCACCTTGTCCGAATCGGTAATGGGCTTGTCGTACATCAGCAGCAGGAAGTACTCGCCCCCGATGTACCAGCTGCGCAGGAAAGAAGCACCGTCGGCCCTCTCCTCCAGGTTGTAGTAGTAGTCGCTGTCGAACTCCTCGCTCTGCGTGTTGATGCGTACCACGCCGGCCGGTAAGGTGGTCTGCTGACGGCTGTCGCTCATGGTCTTGGCGTAACTTGGCGAGAACACGTACATATAGTTGCCGTCGTCAGCCAGCCAGTTCATCTGGTAGTATTGCGACTTGTAGCGGCCGGAGGCATAGCTTATCTTGTCGGTCTTCAGCAACTTATACTCCGTCAGCGTCTGGTCGGTGAAGATGGCTACCCAGCACTCGTCGGGATATTGTGTCCATTGCAGCTCATCCTTGTCGTAAGCACCGCTGCCGCTTCCGCCCGATTCGGTCTTGATAAGGTCTTCGTTCCCGGGAAGCACCCACTTGTAGCTGCCGTCTTCATTCTTCTGCATGCAACCGTACTGGCTGAGCCCCATAGGCACGGCAGCCGCATAGAGTTTGGAGCCAACCTGTTCAAGACCGGCCAAAGTAACATACTCGCCATTGCCCAGGAAGTTTTCGGAGAGGAAGGGGGTCGACTCACTTACGGAATTGCTGGCGTATGTCTGGTTCACCACATCGAGGTAAGAAATAAGGAACGACTGCGGCAAATATCCGTTTTCGTCCTTCAGTTCGGACGGGCCGTCGCCTGTAGAGGTAGTCATGATATACTTGTCATAGTAGCCGTAAGTGGTGAAACGATTGACGTAGTATTCCTGCGAACGCTTCTCCAGCGTGCCGGCGGAGTTCATTACGAACGACTGGGTGGTACCGGCCTCGCCCTGGTTGTAGTTCAACGCGTAAAGGTAGCGGTTGCCGTAGAATGCCCAGTAGGTGGCTCCTTCGTTCACCAGGCCATTGCCTACCGTAGTGATTTCGCCTTCGTCGAGCGATTCGGCTGTCAGGAGCACGTAAGTGTCGGTACTGCTGCTGGTCACGGTGGCGGCTATCACGTAGTTTCCTGTTGTAACATTGCTGCTGCCGCTGCCACCATTTGATTCATCATCCGAGCAGGCAGTCAAGGCCATGCCAGCCACTGTGGCGGCAAAAAGGCCTGTGAGTAAATGGTTCTTTTTCATATTCTTATCGTTTTATAAATACATGTTGCCATACTGGAGTTTTCAGTCGCCGAAGTACACTCGCACCTTTCCGTAGAAAGCCCGTCCCGCCTTCTGCAGGCTGAAGTTGTCGTAGAGGTCGGCATCCGTCAGGTTGCGGCACTCTACGGAGAAGTTGTAACGCCCGTTCTTCAGACTGTAGCTCAGCATGAGGTTGTGGGCAAACTGGTCGGGTACGATGTAGCCGCTGCTGCTGCCAATGACTTCGGAATAGTAGGAAAACGAATGCGTCCATTGGTTGTCATACGTCAGCGTCAGCAGGTTGCCCCGCCCGCCCAGGTTGCGCCAGTAAAAGCTGGCGTCGAAATCGGCGAAGCGGTAGGGCACGTTAGGCATGCGCGAGCGGTAACCCAGGTTCTCGACCGCATTGCCGGTGCTGCCAATCTGATACTTTTCGTTGTCGCGCACGTCCATCTGTGTGAAGTTACCGCCTAGACTGAGCCACTGTCCCAGGCTGTATCGGGCGGAGAGGTTATAGCCCTTGGTAAGCACGTTGCCATAGTTGATGTAGGTGGCGTTTTCCTTGCCTCCGCTCAGGTCTTGCGCATTGCGCTGGATGTAGTCGTGCGTGTCGCGGTACACCAGCCCTCCCTCCAGGTAAAAGGAATGCCGGCCCAGAGTCTTGGCATAACTGAGGCTAAGGTTCAGGTTGTGGCTGTTTTCGGGGCGGAGGGTGATTTGTCCGCTTTCCAGGTCTTCGTCGCCAAACATCTCTTCAATGGTGGGCAGACGGTAGGCCCGCTCATAAGACAGCTTGGCCTGCAAACCGGAAAGAATGAAATAAGTGCCTGCCGCTCCATAGCCCCACGAACTGACCGTGCGGCTGGTGCGCAAATAGTTGCTGCCTGTATCGTCTTCGGCCATAGGCCCTGCCACGTACTGGTGATAGTACTTGCCAAAAGCCGAAAGGTTCCACTTGTCCGACGGCATGAGGCGGTAAGACAGGCCGGTAATGTTTTTGCGCGTCTGCTTGGCAATGGGGTCGGTCTGCTCCTCGACGGCAAGCAGCGAAGTGTTGTCGCGGCGGAAGGTGCTGAGCACGTGGTTCAGCGTAAACGTATGCACACGGGCTATGCGGTAGTTCAGCGTAGCCGTCGCATTCCAATTGTCGTTGTCGGCACGGCTGTACTGACGCAACTGTTCGCCGGGTGTATTCAACGGATATTTTTCGCCCAACCAGTTGTATTTGTAGTGGGCTGTGTCTACATTGGTGGTGGCATTGCGGTTATAGTTGGCAGAAAACATCAGGTCGAGACCCTTTATCAGCAGGTTGTGCTTGCTGTACTCCACCGAGGGGATGAGTGAATGACCGAAACGGTGTTTTTCGCCGAACACGGTCTTCTGGCGCACACCGGTCTGTACGTCCTTGTACATCTGTGACCAGATGAAGCCCAGCATCAGTCGGTCGGCCCAAGGCTTGTCGACAAAACCGGCCTTGGCAACCACGGCTTCGTTGTGATAGGTATCGTTGAAGCGCTTCACACGCACCAGCTCCTTCTCGTTGAAACTGCCTGTCTCGAAATTGAGTACAGGAGCGTCCACGTAGTAATCGTTGTCCGAATAGTTCTGAAAAGCGTTAATCTCGTAAGTAAATCCGTTCTTGAGGGTCTGTCCGAAATGCACGTTCGACTTATGGGTATTGAACGAGCCATACGAATAAGACGCGTCGAGAAACCAACGGCGACGCTGCTTGTTTGTTACAATATTAATAACGCCTCCGATGGCATCTGTGCCAAAACCGACGGGCATTACGCCCTTATATACCTCAATGCGTTCGGCAAAACTGACAGGAATGTTATTCAAGCCGAACGAACTGCCCGTACCTTCCTGCGGAATGCCGTCGATAAACACCTTGACATGCTTGCCACTGAAACCATCGAGCATGAGCTGCATGTCCGACCCTACCCCGCCCGACTCGCGGAGTTTCATGCCGGGCGCCTTGGCCAACGCCTCGCTGAGGTTCTTGGTGGTATTCTGCAACTCTTTGGTATCCACCGCCACAGCATTGAAAGCCGAACGCTTGACGCGGCTTACTCCGGTAGACACGACAGTCACTTCGTCCAATTGCTGTACATCGGGAGACATGGTCAAATCAAGCACCTTGCGCTTGCCGTCTTCCAAAACCACCGTTTTTTCTACCGTACCATATCCTACAGCCGAAGCCACGAGCGTGTAACGCCCTGCGGGGGCCTTGATGTGATACACTCCCTCGGCATTGGTGACTCCACCCCAAGAGGTATTTTTCAAATAAACGGTAACAAAATCCATCACTTCTCCCTCGATAGAGGTAATTTTACCCGACACAAGGCAACGGTCTACAGACTGTTTTCCGCCATATCGGCCTTGCGCATGCAGTCCCGCTACTGCTAACAGGCATATAAGGCCTGCTATAAATAATGTAAATACTGTTGTTCTCAATCTACGTCTATTCTTGATTTTTTTCCGATGCAAAATTCCTTCAAAAAATTCAGCTGTACAATCGCCTGTTGTCGGTATTTCGCTTTTGTCTTTCCAGCCTCCCGTCCCCGGAACTGCCAAATCAATCACAATTATTAGGTAAACACAGCTGCCACTACCTATTTAGGTGTATCGCCCCGCAGCATTTACCCTACATCTGGGTATTGGACAAAAGAGCAGTTTGCACGAACTTTGTGCGGCAATGAAATGTTATCTTATAAAAGTTCAGAAAAGAAAAGGGAAACAGGCTTCAGTTCTTGTAGCCTACCGGACTTGTTTCTATAAATAAAGACAGATGTTATAAACCCGTAAAAAGAAGAATGTATGAAAATTGAAAAAATTACAGCCCGCGAAATACTCGATTCGCGCGGCAACCCCACCGTAGAAGTAGACGTAACACTGGAATGTGGCGCAATGGGACGCGCCGCCGTGCCCTCGGGCGCCTCGACCGGTGAACACGAGGCCTTGGAAATGCGTGACGGCGACAAACAGCGCTATGGTGGCAAAGGCACACTAAAAGCCGTGGAAAACGTAAATACAATAATCGGCCCCGCCCTCATAGGAATGTCGGCACTGGAACAACGGGCCATTGACCACAAAATGCTGGAATTGGACGGCACCCCCACAAAATCGAAGCTGGGCGCCAACGCCATTCTGGGTGTTTCCCTCGCTGTGGCCAAAGCAGCAGCCTGCGCACTCGACATCCCCCTGTACCGCTACATAGGCGGCGTAAACACGTATGTGATGCCGGTGCCCATGATGAACATCATCAACGGTGGTTCGCACAGCGATGCCCCCATCGCTTTTCAGGAATTCATGATTCGCCCGGTAGGTGCTCCTTCGTTCCGTGAAGGGCTGCGCATGGGTGCCGAAGTGTTTCATGCGCTGAAAAAAGTGCTGCACGACCGTGGCCTCAGCACGGCCGTAGGTGATGAAGGTGGCTTTGCCCCAGCCCTGGAAGGTACAGAAGATGCTTTGGACTGCATCATGGCTGCCATCCGTACAGCAGGGTATGAACCGGGAAAAGATGTGAAAATTGGTATGGATTGTGCTTCCAGCGAATTCTACAAGGACGGTATATGCGACTATACCATCTTTGAAGGTGACAAAGGAAAGAAACGTACGGCCGAAGAACAGATTGCTTATCTGGAAGAACTCATCAACAAGTATCCCATCGACTCCATTGAAGACGGCATGAGTGAAAACGACTGGGAAGGCTGGAAAAAACTGACCGCACGCATCGGCAATCGCTGCCAGCTGGTGGGCGACGACCTCTTCGTGACCAACGTGGAATTTCTGCGTAAAGGCATTGCAGAAGGATGTGCTAACTCTATCCTTATTAAAGTAAACCAAATCGGCTCTCTGAGCGAAACGCTGGATGCCATTGAAATGGCTCACCGCCACGGATACACCACCGTAACTTCGCACCGTTCGGGTGAAACAGAAGATACCACCATTGCCGATATTGCCGTAGCTACCAATAGCGGACAGATAAAAACCGGCTCATTGAGCCGCTCTGACCGTATGGCGAAATACAACCAACTGCTCCGTATTGAAGAAGAACTGGGCAACCTGTCCACATACGGATACAAACGTATCAACTGACGGCCGGAACAAACACCTCTCTCTTCTCTATATAGCCAAGCAAAAGGCCGGTTGCAAAGTTTTGCAACCGGCCTTTCTTATCTCGGAATTCTCCATTCCAGCTGTCATTCGCCTTTTTCAGCATCTTCGGCCTGTTCTTCGGTATCAGCCACTTCTTCAAAATCGGTCATACCGTTTGCCACCAACAGGTTATACCAGGAAATCAACTTCTTGATGTCGGATACATGCACACGGTCGCGATCGAAGGCAGGTAACACCTCAGCCAAGTAAGCACGCAAATCGTCTTGAGAGGCTTTTTCAAATCCATAACGACGGCAGCACCGTTTTCTTTTTTCTTCATGGCTGCAAATACCTCACGCAAAGGTACATCATCGGAATCCGTGTACATCGCAATATCGCCCAACGAAATGATTTTCTCATTACCATAGGCAGGAAAGCGCTTTTTATCTGCCAAAGATTCTACAATCAGCATATTTTTTCCCTGGGAAATGAGTTTATACAAACCCGGTTTTCCTGAAATAGACAAAATAGTCTTCAACATAAATATATCCAGTTTTGATTATTGGTAGTTTTTTATTTGTTTGGGTGGCAAAGGTAAACATTATTTTTAGATAGCGAAGTAATTAATTCCAAAACCTGCGGAATTAAAGGGGTTTCACCATCGTTTACAATTACAAAATCAGCCAGCCTGCGCTTTTCCTCGTCATCCATCTGGCTACGGATGCGTTGCTCTATTTGTGCATGCGAAGCAGAATCACGCTGCATGGCACGGGCCATCCGCACTTCAAGCGGTGCATAAACCATCACCACGACATCGACTTCCCCCCGAAAACCTGCTTCCAAAAGGATGGCCGACTCCATAGCCACCAAAGGAACTGCGGCCTGGCGGGTTACCCATTGCCTGAAATCATCCTTCACCCGAGGATGCACAATACCGTTTACCTGCGCCGCATGTTGAGGCGCCCCAAACAGATAGGACGCCAGCAAAGGTTTGTTAAGTTCTGCACCTGCATAGACTTCTTCACCCAGCAGACTGATTAGATCGCTCCGAATCCGGCCGTCCTCTACCATCAGCCTTTTTGTCTCTGTATCAGAAATATAAACAGGAATGCCACGCAACTCAAATAAATGAGAAACAACACTTTTCCCGCTACCGATTCCACCGGTTATACCTATTTTAGTTGCCATAATAATAAGGGGCTTGTTCTATCAAGAAATCGACCTGCGAGGGATTAATTCGCACTTGACTTACACCGGCCGGAATTTTTTTCAACTTAACCGTGTATTTGTCACTCCCTAACTGCAACAGTTCATCGTATGCAAGTTGAACACTAAAGTCCTTGGCACCAATCTGACGGAAACGGCTCAACCCTACCTGGAAAGTTACTTGTACCTTAGAAGGAAACGCACGCAATACCTTATTTGCCGGAAAACCTACACCAATCAAAGGCACTTCAACGGTTTTCTCAGTATAAATATCGACCGGAAGCATCATTTCGACGGAAGCGGGAACCAGTTTGACACCTTTCTGATTTTGCAAAGCCACCTGCCGACGCAATGTATCGCTAATGTTTTCGACCTCTACCCATTGCGTATAAATGGTCGAAACAGTATCGAGCATTCCCGCAGGAGCATAAGCTAACACCGAATCCGGACGGAAAATGGTGTCAGACAAGTAATATTGCCGGCCTGCACTTACCTGCCCCCGCAGCCTTACCGGCAACCGCTTGGAAGTACCAGTTGAAAAAATGTACTCCAACGTATCAGGTTTCATAGTAAGCAAAGCAGTGGAAGCATTCAGTTGGCTTATTACCTTTTTACTATACTGCAAAGCATAAATATGTACGACATTATCTTTCCCCTTATAATCTGAAAAATCAAGAGTAATAGGATAAAAACTCTTTCCCAGCATGTAGTTGAGCAGCACGGTTCCCTTGTCCTTCACTCTGACGCGAACCTCCGGTACCGGCTCAGAAGTAATAACCACATCATCTGGTACCCCTTTAAGCCTTACAGGTATCGAGAACTCTGTTTCATAATCATTGTTCAGGGTTTGAAGTAACCAAAAGCCACTCGCTATTAAAAAGAAAAACAAAAAAATAAAGAACTCCCTGCTCTTTTCACTGAGCAGAAAGTCCTTTATTTTTCCTTTGGAGTTTATATAAATCCGCTTTATATTCCTACGTTCGGACATAGGGAAACAAGATTTTATTTTGCCTGATTATTATTTACATCAGAGGCGGCTGCAAAAATGGAATTCTTGTCAATGCGAATCTTGACATTGGAAGCAATCTCAAGGATTACATCAGAATCGTTGATTTCCTTAATTACACCATGAATGCCTCCGGCAGTAATCACCTTCTGATTAACCTGAAGCGACTTACGAAAGTTTGCAATTTCTTTCTGCTTTTTGTTCTGTGGACGAATCATAAAAAAATACATGATAACAAACATTGCTATCAGCATAATCCACATTAAGCTGCCATTGGGCTGTGCACCCGGAGCCTGCAAGAAGAACATAGTCAGTAAATTCATAAAAAATTCTGTTTTTAGTTTAATTAATGCAAGGCAAATGTATTAGTTTTTAGTCAGTTTGCCCTCTTTTTTCAATTGATTAACTATTCCGTCCAAAGTACCGTTGACAAAACTTCCACTCTTTGCAGTACTGTATACTTTGGCTATATCTACATATTCATTCAATGATACGCTAATAGGTATGTTGGGAAAACTCAGAATCTCGGCCAGTGCACACTGCATGATAATCACATCCATAAAAGCGACACGATCCAAATCCCAATTTCTGGTATTCTCGCTAATAAGATGACGATAGTAATCGCAATTCAAAATGGAGCGACGGAACAAACGACGGGCAAAGTCCTGGTCTTCCTCATCCTTAAATTCAGGCAATAAAGGTTGATTTACGCCGTTTTTCTCATCAAAGCGCTTAATGGTCTTCAACACAAATGTATCAACAATTTCCTTATCATCGTTCCAATAAAGACTTTGGTCTTCAAGCAAAGCATCCAACGCCTCATTATTAAAGACAAAAGTTTTATAAAGTTTACGCCACAATTCACGATCGGCTTCATAGGAGCTTTCAGCCGAAGCCATATAATCCTTATAGATGTCCGAAGCTACAATCTTTTCATACAATCCTTTTATAAAATCTTCATCATTATCCCAAGTACGCTTCTGATTGGCAACAAAATCCATCAACTGCTTGTTTACCTCAAGCTGTGCAATGAACTTGTTTTCCACAAACTTCATGTTAGGATGTAATTCTTCTGGAGTAGGAGCCAGTTTCGCTTTTGCCGCATCAATACGTTTTTGTGCGTAGTTCGTCAGAGCTATCATCAGCATCAACAAATAATTGTAAAGGTCATATGCCTTGGAAAGGCTAAAGAACAATTCTTTCTCCGCTGAGTCTAAGTTTTTGCTTCCGTTCTGATAATAAGCGTATACAATCTGTATAATCTTAAGACGAATAAGAACTCTATTTATCATATGAATTTATAAAGTAAATATGTTGTTTTAACGAGTTGCAAAAGTAGGTATTTTTAATGAGTTTACATAGAATAAATCACATTTTTTAATGCTCTTCTCGATTATCCCAGCTTTTTCTTTTGACAGTTCAAAAAAAAATATCAATTTTGAGGCCGCAAAAGCAATTGTAAGTTTCAAGAAGCTAAAAATAAGAACAGACAATACTAAAAATAGACGCTCAAAAAATGGAAGAATTCAAAAAGAAAAACGGGCCCGATATGAATGATAAAGAGATTGTTTTTTCTCAAGCTATCAAGGCAGGCAAACGTATCTACTATGTAGATGTAAAGAAAAATAGAAAGGACGAAATGTTTTTGGCCATTACCGAAAGCAAGAAAATAGTTACTGGCAGTGATCCGAACGACCCTCAAGTGAGTTTTGAAAAGCACAAGATATTCCTCTACAAAGAAGATTTTGAAAAATTCATGAACGGTCTGCAACAGGCTATCCAATTTATCCAATCACACCAGCACAGTGAAGAAACATCTCCAGAAAAGCCAGATGCAGCCCCTCAAACAGAAGAACAAGATGATACAAATTCATCTTTGGAAGGGAACATAAAAATAGATATTGATTTTTAAGCCATAAGCTTTGTTTTTATAAAAAAAAAACGTACTTTTGCGCCGCTTTTTGCAACATCGTGTGGCTCGGCCACAACGTGTGATGGTGAATTAAGCAACAATCTACTTAATTTAGAGTAACACAAAATTAAAAAAAATGAGATCAATTGAAGTAAAAGGAACTGCAAGAACCATTGCAGAGCGTTCTTCGGAACAAGCAAGAGCTTTGAAAGCTATTCGTAAAGACAACGGTGTACCCTGTGTATTGTACGGTGCCGGAGAAAACATCCATTTCACTGTACCTGCCGAGGGCTTACGTAACCTGGTATACACTCCACACATCTATGTAGTAGACCTTATCATTGATGGCAAGAAGGTAAACGCAATCATGAAAGACATTCAGTTCCATCCGGTAAAGGATACTATCCTGCATGTTGACTTCTATCAGATTGATGAGTCGAAGCCCATCGTAATGGAAGTACCCGTTCAACTGGAAGGTTTGGCAGAAGGTGTAAAAGCCGGTGGTAAATTGGCTTTGCAGATTCGTAAACTGAAAGTGAAAGCTCTGTACAATGTAATTCCTGAAAGACTGGTGGTTAATGTTTCGCACCTGGGTCTTGGAAAGACTATCAAAGTAGGTGAATTGAGCTACGAAGGTTTGGAACTGTTGAATGCGAAAGAAGCCGTAGTATGTGCCGTTAAGTTGACGCGTGCCGCCAGAGGTGCAGCTGCCAATGCCGGCAACTAATAACAGACTATTTAGCACACCTAAGTAAGACATTATTTCGGACGCGGATTAACGCAAACGACGCAGATTTAAAATAATCCGCGGAATAGTTGCGATAATCCGCGTCCTTCCTTTTATTCTTTCCATTCAGATTCTTCATTCATGAAATATTTAATTGTAGGTTTGGGTAACATCGGCCCCGAATACCATGAAACCCGTCACAACATTGGTTTTATGGTAGTAGATGCCCTAGCCAAAGCCTCCGGAATTACATTCCGCGATGGCCGTTACGGTTTTACAACTACCCTGTCAGTCAAAGGAAAACAACTACTGCTACTGAAGCCTTCCACTTACATGAACCTCAGTGGTAATGCCGTGCGCTACTGGATGCAAAAAGAAAACATCCCTTTGGAAAATGTACTGATCGTGGTAGATGACCTGGCACTGCCATTCGGCACCTTGCGGCTAAAAGGGAAAGGCAGTGATGCAGGCCACAACGGTTTGAAACATATAGCCTCGACCTTAGGCACTCAAAACTACGCCCGGTTACGTTTCGGCATAGGCAACGATTTTCCCCGTGGAGGACAGATAGACTATGTACTGGGGCACTTCAGCGAGGAAGACTGGAAAACCATGCCCGAGCGCCTGGAAACTGCCGGAGAAATCATAAAAAGTTTCTGTCTGGCCGGCATAGACATTACCATGAATCAGTTTAACAAGAAATAAAGCATACAAGCCCCTCATATGAGCGAAGCCAGAATAGACAAATGGATGTGGGCTGCCCGCATCTTCAAGACACGTACCATTGCCGCAGAAGCCTGTAAAAAAGGTCGTGTCAGCATCAACGGAACGCAAGCCAAGGCCGCACGCACGGTCAAAGCCGGCGACGTAATACAAGTACGCAAGCCACCTGTCACTTATTCGTTCAAGGTGTTACAGCCCATCGAAAAGCGAGTGGGTGCCAAACTGGTCCCCGAAGTCATGGAAAACGTGACCACACCCGACCAATACGAGTTGCTGGAGATGAGCCGAATCAGTGGTTTCGTAAACCGGGCCAAAGGAACAGGACGCCCGACCAAAAAAGATCGCCGAAACCTGGAAGAATTCACGGCACCGGAATTCATGGACGACTTCGACTTTGAATTTGATTTTGAAGACGACAACGACGATGAATAATGAATAAACAGCAGTTGCATTACCTTTATAAAAACAATAAACAACATGAGCGAGAAGAAGATTAAATGGGGATTCATTGGTTGCGGAGAAGTAACCAAATACAAAAGCGGACCAGCCTTTCAGAAAATTGAAGGTTCGGAAGTAGTGGCCGTAATGAGCCGAAACGGCGCCAAAGCCAAAGCCTACGCTCAAGAGAGAGGTATACCCAAATGGTACGATGATGCCCAAGAGCTGGTGGACGACGAAGATGTTAATGCCGTCTACATCGCCACTCCCCCTTCTTCACACGCCACCTATGCCATTATGGCCATGAAGGCCGGAAAACCGGTCTATATTGAAAAGCCGATGGCTGTAACCTACGAAGAGTGCTGCCGCATCAACCGCATCTCGCACGAAACGGGCGTGCCATGCTTCGTCGCCTACTACCGCCGTTACCTTCCTTATTTCCAAAAAGTAAAATCGCTGGTAGAAGAAGGCGCCATAGGCAACATCATCAACATACAGATTCGCTTTGCACAACCTCCCCGGAACCTGGACTACAACCACGAAAACCTGCCCTGGCGCGTACAAGCCGACATTGCCGGAGGTGGCTATTTCTACGATTTGGCCCCCCACCAGTTGGATCTGCTTCAAGAAATCTTTGGTTGCATACTCGAAGCAAGCGGATACAAAAGCAACCGAGGAGGCTTGTATCCGGTGGAAGACACGATAAGCGCCTGCTTCCAGTTTGACAACGGACTGGTGGGAAGCGGCTCCTGGTGTTTCGTAGCAGACGATTCAGCCCGTGAAGACCGCATCGAAATCATTGGCGACAAAGGCATGATTTGTTTCTCCGTCTACACATACGACCCCATTGCATTGCACACCGAGCGCGGACGCGAAGAAATCCGTGTAGAGAATCCCCTATATGTACAGCAACCACTCATACAAGCCGTAGTTGACCATCTATTGGGCAAGTCGGTATGCACTTGCGATGGTGAAAGTGCCACACTTACCAACTGGGTAATGGATAAAATTCTGGGAAAAATATAAGCATACAAATTCCCTTAAAGGCATTCAATGCTCATAGGACTGGAATACCATACGCTTCTTCCGCATCCAATGCCAAGGATATATAATCAATGTTCCATGCTCCAACATCCGAGCGCAGACTTTTGTGTTGGAGCTGAAAGGATTGACCATAACAGATACGTCATAAAAAGCGTGTCGCATACCGCCTATAGCCATACCTATCCAACCTTGCCAGCAACGCAGAATCCGTTGCATGTACACCGAAGAGTGAATGAGATTCATGATGATACATGGAATCCCCCACCGTAACTGGAACAAAAAGCCACCCGTCTACCAGTTTGACTGGCACGGTATCCGTTATCTGATTTTGCGCACCGGCCACCGAAAAGGAGACCTGCAGAAACAAGTACACCAACAGAAGGATGAATCGTTTACGCCAGTTCTTCATTTTCTTCCCCTGCCAAACGATAAACATCCTCGCTCTCGCCTACTACCCACACCACATCGCCTTCGGCAAAGGGCATGTGCGGGTCGGGGGCACGCAAAGTGTCGCCATCACGCTCCACACCGGCAATCAGGCAATGATATTTTTCGCGGATACCGGCCTCTTTCATGGTCTTTCCCAAGAAAGGAGAATGGGCATCCACACAGAACTGCCGGAGCACTGTTTCACTCTTGGCTATCACCTCTTCATCCATCACCTGGGAAGCCTGTGTCATAGCCTTTCCAAAGGCTTCGAGTTCTTCGTCCGTAGCAATTACCTGTATCTTGTCGCCGGGGAAAAGACGAACCGTAGCCCCGGGGATATTGATACGCCTCTTACCCCGCAAAATGGAAACGACATGCACCCCATACTTCTTGCCAAAGTTAAGTTCACCCAAGGTATGCCCCACCCATTCGGTTTCACCGGGAATCTCAAAGTCGGCCAGGTGCAAATCGCGTGACAAAAGTCGACCGGCATATTCCGGTTTCTTTTCACCCAGATACTCGGCACGCATGTCGCGGTAGCGGAGGTTCTGGAAAAACGTACGTTCAATCAAAATGGATTGCCGCTTCAACTGGCGGGAAAGTATCATCAGAGACACCAGCAACAAAGCTACTCCAAACACCAGCCCCACAGAAATTTTGAACAACCCCGCTATGACAAACATAACAAAGGAAATGGCCAGCAACACACGAAGTATGATAGTAGCCAGCAAGGGAGCACGGTTTCCCCGACTTTCGTTCCACAAGGTCACAAACTCCACCGAATGGTTTTTCTTTATCATAATGGCGCGCAAAAAAGGTGCGATGCAGAGAATAATGACAAAGGCCGCCAACAACGAGCCCCAAACACCGGGCAACCAGTTGCGGCACAGCGGCACAAACAACCTGAAAGCCAGTGCCACGATTGCCACACTTACGATGGAATAGACCACCGTAATGCGCACCAAAGCGAAGATGAGCTTCCGCCAAAGGCTTTCATGGTTCACGGTCCGCGTACCCGAAGCATAACGGCTCAGGAAATGCTGCCACTTTTCGGGCAAATGCCTGTCCACAAAGGCTGAAGCCGGCTCGGCCAAGCGAATCATATAAGGTGTGAGGAATGTAGTGACGACCGACACCGCCACCACAACGGGATAAAGGAAATCGCTCGTCACCTTCAGCGAGACACCCAGCGAAGCAATGATAAAGGCAAATTCGCCTATCTGCGTCAGGCTGAAACCGCATTGCATGGCTACCTTCAGCGGCTGGCCGGCCAGCAACACGCCCAACGTGCCAAACAGAGCCTGGCCAAGCACCACAGCCAATGTGATGGCCACAATGGGCCAGGCATATTCCACCAGCATCTGCGGGTCGACCATCATGCCTACCGATACGAAGAAAATGGCTCCAAACAAGTCTTTCAACGGCTTTACCAACCCTTCTATCTTCTCGGCCTCCACCGTTTCGGCCAGGATAGACCCCATGATAAAGGCACCGAATGCTGCCGAAAAGCCGGTATGCTCCGCCATCTGAACCATGCCCAGACACAAGGCTACGGAAACGATGAGCAATGTTTCCTCACTCATCAGCTTGCGGCAACGCTTCAGCATGCCGGGAATGAGGTAAATGCCCACCACAAACCATAGAATGAGGAAAAACAACAGCTTGACAATGCTCTCGAGCATCTCGCCCCCCTCGATATTGTTTCCCACGGCCATGGTAGAAAGCATCACCATCAGGACAATAGCCAGAATGTCTTCCAGAATCAGCACACTCAGCACCAGGCTGGTAAACTGCTTTTTCCGCATCCCCAAATCGTCAAACGCCTTATAGATAATGGTCGTAGACGACATGGCAATCATACCACCCAAAAAGATGCAATCCATGCGATGCCAGCCAAAGACAGTTCCCACCGTTATGCCCAGCAATATCATGCAAAAAATAATGGTACACGCTGCTATGATGGCCGCCCCTCCCACCTTGACTATCTTCTTGAAACTGAACTCCAATCCGAGAGCAAACAGCAGGAAAATAACCCCTATGTCGGCCCACGTCTGTACATTGGCCCGGTCCATGACCGAAGGAGTAAATACAAAATGCGGGCTGGCAATGAAACCGGCCACCACGTAGCCCAAAACCAGCGGCTGCTTCAATTTCTTAAAAAGCAACGTCATCAACCCGGCACAAATCAAAATCAAGGCCAGGTCGGATATCAGAGGAGCCAAATGCGACATAATACAATACTTGAAATTCCGATGCCGCAAAGATACGGAATATGGAGAAATATCAATCTTCTGAAACAACAAAATATCAATTTGACAAACTGTATATTCCAACGCACGAGAATCGCGTATTTCAGACCGGGCGGGTAGTTGCTTCATTTTTTCAAAGCCGGAACAGGCCATCGAACTGACAGGCAAGAAGATAGCAAAATATTTACATCCAAACCAGAAAAAACAAGGGGAGAAAAAGCGTTTTTACGAACCCGAAAATGCTTCAAACAAAGTCCAAGCCTGCTTGTAACAGGACAGAAGCCTGCTTCCAACCTGTTGCAAGCAACCGCCCGACCTGTCTCCTTTCTGCATGAAACAAAATAAACGGATATCTGTTTTTGCATAAACATTCCGTTCGGATGAATAAGAATCCAGAAACATGCATATCCATGCGTTTCAAAACAGGCATCCGGCGCCAGAAGGCCGTTTTCAGAAAAAACGGTTGTCACAGAAAAACACTTTTCAGCAACATTCTGTCAACAAATTACGCAAAATACTTACCAGCACTTTTTCAGTCTACGTGACACACCGTTCCAACAGTCCGCCACACAACCCGAACCTCGCAGACTCAAGTCTGAAAAAAAGCTACCAAAAGCCAAATCTCCGCTAATTAATTGCTGAAATATTTCTGTATTTTGCAAGAATTCTCTTTCTTTGTAGTGCTTTATACCTATTGTAACGAGCATTAAAACCAACATTTAAAAGATATCATTATGAAAATTTCGCACATTGAACACCTGGGCATTGCCGTCAAGAGCATTGAGGAAGCCCTGCCGTACTATGAGAACGTACTGGGTCTGAAATGTTACAACATCGAAACCGTAGAAGACCAGAAAGTGAGAACCGCTTTCCTGAAAGTAGGCGACGTGAAAATAGAGTTGCTGGAGCCCACCTCGCCAGAAAGTACCATTGCCAAGTTTATTGAGAAGAACAACGGCAACGGCGGCATGCACCACTTGGCATTTGCCATTGAAGACGGTGTGGCCAACGCACTGGCATCGGCCGAAGCTGCAGGTATCCGCCTTATAGACAAAGCACCCCGCAAAGGCGCCGAAGGCTTGAACATCGCCTTCCTGCATCCCAAATCAACATTGGGCGTATTGACCGAACTTTGCGAAAAACCTCAATAAACCTACCCACCAAACGGTCAGAGGAGAATAATATTACCATAAAAGTAAACCGTAAAACATCAATAAAATGAGTAATCAACTTGAAAAAATAAAAGAACTTATCGACCGCCGTGGCGTTGCACGCATGGGTGGCGGTGAGAAAGCCATTGCCAAACAACACGAAAAAGGCAAGTATACAGCCCGCGAACGCATTGCCATGCTTCTGGACGAAGGCAGCTTTGAAGAAATGGACATGTTCGTGGAACACCGCTGCACCAACTTCGGCATGGACAAGAAACACTATCCCGGCGACGGTGTGGTAACCGGTTGCGGAACAATTGACGGCCGCCTGGTATACATCTTTGCACAAGACTTTACGGTATCGGCCGGTTCACTGTCCGAAACCATGTCGCTGAAGATATGCAAGATAATGGATCAGGCCATGAAGATGGGCGCCCCCGTTATCGGCATCAACGACTCGGGTGGTGCACGTATCCAGGAAGGTATCAACGCACTGGCCGGCTATGCCGAAATTTTCCAGCGTAACATCCTTGCCTCGGGCGTTATCCCGCAGATTTCGGGTATCTTTGGCCCCTGTGCAGGCGGTGCCGTTTATTCTCCGGCCCTGACCGACTTTACACTGATGATGGAAGGCACTTCTTACATGTTCCTCACCGGCCCGAAGGTAGTCAAGACCGTTACCGGCGAAGACGTAAGCCAGGAAAACCTGGGAGGTGCCAGCGTACACTCCACCAAGTCGGGTGTAACACACTTCACCGCACAGACCGAAGAAGAAGCCTTGGCGCTTATCCGCAAACTGTTGAGCTACATTCCGCAGAACAACCTGGAAGAAGCTCCCTACATTGACTGCACCGACCCCATCGACCGTCTGGAAGACTCGCTCAACGACATCATTCCCGACAACCCCAACAAGCCTTACGACATGTACGAGGTTATCGGCGCCATCGTAGACAACGGCGAATTCCTGGAAATCCAGAAAGACTATGCCAAGAACATTATCATCGGCTTTGCCCGCTTCAACGGACAATCGGTCGGCATCGTAGCCAACCAGCCCAAATACTTGGCCGGCGTGCTGGACAGCAACGCATCGCGCAAGGGCGCACGCTTTGTCCGCTTCTGCGACGCATTCAACATCCCCATCGTTTCGCTGGTAGACGTACCGGGCTTCCTGCCGGGAACCGGACAGGAGTACAACGGTGTTATCCTGCACGGAGCCAAGCTGCTTTATGCTTACGGTGAGGCAACTGTACCTAAGGTAACCATCACACTTCGCAAATCGTATGGTGGCTCACACATCGTGATGAGCTGCAAGCAACTGCGCGGCGACATGAACTACGCATGGCCTACTGCCGAAATTGCCGTAATGGGCGGCGCCGGTGCCGTAGAAGTGCTGTATGCACGCGAGGCCAAAGAACAGGAAAATCCTGCACAGTTCCTGGCCGAGAAAGAAGCAGAATATACCAAGCTGTTTGCCAATCCCTACAACGCAGCCAAGTATGGCTACATTGACGATGTAATTGAACCGCGCAACACGCGTTTCCGCATCATCCGCGCCTTGCAGCAGCTGCAAACCAAGAAGCTGAGCAATCCGGCCAAAAAGCACGGTAATATTCCTTTGTAAAACTTGCCGGCAAGGCCGAAGGCCGGGCGGAAAGGGAAAGCGGTGCAATGCATGCAACCTCCCCCCCCCAAAGCCCCCAGACCTTGCCTACTAAAAACACTATCAAATTATGAAGAAACCAAAAATCGGAATATTCCTTTCGCTGCTGCTGGTGGCAGGTCTCTTCGCATCGTGCAACCAAAAGACGACCAATACCAAGCTGTTGCTGAACGAAGTGCTCGTAAACAACGAAAGCAACTTCCAGGACGACTACGGCATACACAGCGCATGGATTGAAATATTCAACAAATCGTATGGCACTGCCGACCTGGCAGGCTGTTACCTGAAAGTAAGCAGCCAGCCGGGCGATACCATCAGTTATTTCATCCCCAAAGGTGACGTACTGACTCAAGTAAAACCCCGTCAGCACGCTCTGTTCTGGGCCGACGGACAACCCAACCGCGGTACTTTCCACACCAACTTCACACTGGACAAGGAAAAAGCCAACTGGATTGGACTTTATGATTCGGGCAAGAAACTGCTCGACCAGGTAACCGTTCCGGCCGGAGCATTACAGGCCAACCAATCGTATGCCCGCATCAACGATGCAGCCGCCGAATGGGAAGTAAAAGGCGGAAGTGCCGACAAATATGTTACCCCCAGCACCAACAACAAGACCATTGACAGCAATGCCAAAATGGAGAAATTCGAGCAGCACGACAGCGTAGGCGTCGGCATGGCTATCTCGGCCATGAGTGTAGTGTTCCTGGGATTGATTCTGCTCTATATCGCGTTCCGCATCATCGGAAAAGCCTCTGTAAGCCTAAGCGCACGCAACGCCATGAAGGTTAAAGGCATTACCGACAAGCAGGAAGCCAAAGAAAAGCAGTTGGGCCGTGCTCCGGGAGAAGTCTTCGCAGCCATTGCCTTGGCTATGCACGAAATGCAAAGCGACGTACACGATGTGGAAGACACCGTACTTACCATCACTCGCGTAAAACGCAGCTATTCGCCATGGAGTTCCAAGATTTATACACTGCGTGAAACTCCGCACAAAAAGTAACCTCTAAAAAAGTCAAACAATGAAAGAATATAAATACAAGATTAACGGTAACCTGTACAATGTTACCATTGGAGATATAGAAGACAATATCGCTCACGTAGAAGTGAACGGTACTCCCTACAACGTAGAAATGGAGAAAGCCCCCAAAAAGGCAATGGCCGTAAAACCTGTGGTACGCCCCGTACACACCGACGCACCTACAGCCCCCACAACACCTATTACCAAACCGGCTGCCGTGTCAGGAGGTAAATCGGGCGTGAAGTCTCCGCTGCCCGGCGTAATTCTTGACATTAAAGTGAATGTAGGTGACACGGTAAAAAAAGGACAAACCATCATCATCCTCGAAGCCATGAAGATGGAAAACAACATCAATGCCGACAAAGATGGCAAAATTACAGCTATTAATGTCAGCAAGGGAGACTCTGTTCTTGAAGGTACTGACCTCGTAATCATCGAATAATATGGGAGAATTTATCACTTTTATAGGAAACAACCTGGCTGACTTCTGGGGCTATACAGGTTTTGCCAATGCTACGGCAGGACATGTAATCATGCTCCTCGTAGGTTTGTTTTTCATTTACTTGGCTGTAGCCAAAGAATTTGAGCCGATGCTGCTGATACCTATCGGATTTGGTATCCTCATCGGTAATATCCCCTTCAACATGGAGGCCGGCCTCAAGGTGGGCATCTATGAGGAAGGTTCTGTGCTCAACATCCTCTATCAAGGAGTAACCTCGGGTTGGTATCCGCCACTCATTTTCTTGGGTATCGGTGCCATGACCGACTTCTCGGCACTGATATCCAATCCGAAGCTGATGCTGATTGGTGCAGCTGCCCAGTTTGGTATCTTCGGTGCATACATGATTGCCTTGGCCATCGGTTTCGACCCCATGCAGGCCGGTGCCATCGGTATCATTGGCGGTGCCGACGGTCCGACTGCTATCTTCCTGTCGTCCAAACTCGCTCCTAACCTCATGGGTGCCATTGCCGTATCGGCCTATTCGTACATGGCTTTGGTTCCGGTTATCCAGCCCCCTATCATGCGTTTGCTCACCACCAAGCACGAACGCCTCATCCGTATGAAACCGCCACGCGTAGTTTCGCACACGGAAAAGGTTATGTTCCCCATTGTAGGTTTGCTGCTGACCACCTTCCTGGTACCTTCCGGTCTGCCTTTGCTGGGTATGTTGTTCTTTGGTAATTTGTTGAAGGAAAGTGGTGTAACACGTCGTTTGGCCAACACAGCCAGCGGTCCGCTGATTGATACCATCACCATTCTGCTTGGTCTCACGGTAGGTGCTTCCACACAGGCTTCCGAGTTCCTGACATTCGACTCCATAAAAATCTTCGTATTGGGTGCCTTGTCATTCGTCATCGCCACCGCGTCGGGTGTTATCTTTGTGAAGATATTCAACCTCTTCCTGAAGAAGGGCAACAAAATCAATCCGCTTATCGGAAATGCCGGTGTATCGGCTGTACCCGACTCGGCACGTATCTCGCAAGTAGTAGGTTTGGAATACGACCCGACCAACTATCTGCTGATGCATGCCATGGGCCCCAATGTAGCAGGTGTAATCGGCTCGGCTGTCGCTGCCGGTATCTTGCTGGGATTCCTCATGTAATGTACATCCATCCTGTCTTTTTAAGAAGAGCCTTTTCCCCGGGGAAGGCTCTTCTTCTTTTGTTAATCTAGCTTAAAACAGTCTACGAACAATTCGTAATAACGGTTTATTTGAATATCTTGCAGGCAAATAAAAAACAGAAGCATGAAACAATATCTATTAGCTTTCTGCTGGAGCCTGTGCATATTCCCGCTTACAGCACAAAACAATATTTCTTTGCAAGAAGCAATGGCTAATTATGATTACGAAACAGCCCTTGCACTCATCGAACAGGAAAAGCCTTCCATTGCTCTGCTCTACCAAAAAGGGAAAGCCCTGAAAGGCTTGGGACGAAATGCCGAAGCCCTCCAGGCGTATCAGGCCATCCTCCGGCAAGATTCTCTCCAACTACGAAGCCATATAGAAGCAGCTGAATGCTACAAAGCCCTGGCCAAGTATGAACAGGCCCTGTACAGCTATCGAAAAGCAATCCTGTTAGACCCGCAACACAAATATGCCAGAATGCAATATATCAATCTTTTGCTGGCAATGAAAAGGTACCGTGAATCGCTGGTCGAAAGCGAACAACTGATACAGCAAGATTCCTCAGCCTATACATTACACCTACGGGCAGAAAGCATGGAACATTGTTACACCAATGCCGATGTCATGAAAGTCATTGAAGCCTACC
>Ga0192244_10231_pt1 | contig 24166 bp, 35 predicted proteins | sample Koala_Koa27_L3_FD_131234 | JGI IMG/M metagenome (GOLD analysis project Ga0192244, IMG submission 131234) | Enriched cells from koala feces incubated with labeled cellulose particles, San Francisco Zoo, California, United States - Koala_Koa2-7_L3 ... | reverse complement strand
ATTATGATAAATATGCGGGGACAAGCTCCTCTGCATCCTCCGGCTCTGCCAGCACTTCCACTGTGACGGAGCAGACAGCAACCGACCCGGCAAAGAGTTTCTCTGAGTCCCTGGCTGGAACGTACAAGGTCAGCCCTTCGTCGGGTGTTAATATGCGCAACGGCGCCGGAACGGGAAAATCTATTCTTGTGGCCTTGCCGAAGGACACCAAAGTGCAAAACTACGGCTACTACACATCTGTAAGCGGCGTGAAGTGGCTCTACGTTCAGGTCACCTACAACAATATCAAATATACCGGCTTCTGCTGCGGGACGTATCTCAAAAAGCAGTAAGCCAGACAAGAATAATGCCTGCTGGGGGATTGATTTCCCTGGCAGGCGTTATTTTTTTGTCCGCTCAAAACGGTCAAGGTCGATACAGCCAAGTCGAAAATGAGCGATTACTCCAAGGGCAAGACACTCAAGACGACAGCAAACCTCAGACTCAGGTTGACAAAACCACGCAAACGGCGTATAATGGGCGTATGAATGGAGGCGTGGAACATGAAACGAATTACCATGCGGGGCGACCTTACCCCCATCGACAAGAAGTGCATAGAACAGGGGCTGTCCAGGGCGGAGCTTTCCCGCCGAAGCGGCGTTCCCGTTCGGACGCTGGAGGGCTGGTCGGCCAGGGTCAGATCGAACCCGAATGTCTACCAGCTCTACAAGGTGGCCCAGGTGCTGGGCTGCCACATCGAAGACCTGATCGAACCAGAGCTGGCGGAACAGCAGGCCAGCAGCACAGAGGCATAAAAAGAGGCCCCGCCGTTTGGTGGGGCCTTCGGCATTCATCATGCCCGGTTCATTTCCATCCATTCCTTCCAGCCGATCTCCCGGATCACGGTCAGCTTCACCATTTCATCGGCGCTGATCAGGTAGGGGTTCCCGCCTTCGGAGCTGCGGCCAATGGACAGGGAGTAGGCCAGGTCGTGGCCTTCCCGGAAAAACATCATCTCGCCACTGACCGTCTCCTCCAGGGAGAAGTCATCGGGGACTTCGACCTCCCACGGGGTGGAAGAAACCATGTTCCCGTCCTCGACGGGGGCGGATGCTCCAGTCCCAGCCGCCATAAAAGCCCACCGGCCATGCGCTGCGTCTTCAGCATCCGCTGGAACTCCGGGCGCTTGTCGCTGGTGCCGGACAGGTGCCGGTCAGCGTAAACCTTCACGATTCGGAGATTGTTCTGACTGGCAAAGACCTCGCAGTCGGCGACCTGCTGCTCAATGGAACAGTCCCGCTGGGAGTGGGAGGAATACCGGGCGTAGATCACAGCGTCCTGCATTTCGACAGGGCAGCCATTCAGACCGGTCATCTCACCGCACCCCTTCACCGAATACAGGTAGTGCAGAACGAAGTACAGATTAGACTGGACTTCGTCCGACCAGACAAAAGAATCGCCATCCACGCAGGCAAGCCCCGCCGCTTCGATGGGACGAAGGTACCGCCCCAACTCTTTCACGGAATGGACATCCCCGTAGCGGCCAGAATACAGAGCCGCCGCAAGTTGCTTCATGGCCATGCCGGAAAGAGAGCCAATGGCGGCCTCCAGATTTTCATGGCCAGAAAAGGCCGCTGCATAGACACCTGAATCCAGGGCAAGCGCAAACATATGGGAACACGGCCTGCCCCACTTTTGGTAGTCAGAACAGGTGCAGCCGGACAGGGTAACTGCTTCACCATCCCTCCGAAAATCCCCAATGCAGGCGTGTTTGTATCGCACAAAGTCCTGCGGGTACGTACCCCCATCGAAGAAGACAGACAGGTCAACGCTCGGCGCTGGAGCCGACTTCTTCCTCATAAACCCAAACAAATGACCACCTCCAAAAGAAAGGCCCACCCCAAACACCAGGGGTGGGCCTTTTGCGGTTTCACCGGGAAAACCCTCCACCATACCAAAACATCATATTGTGACGGAGCCGCCAGAGCATAAGGCTCCTTACTTTGCCGCCGCCTCTTTTTCAGCGGCAAGCTGCCGGTCAAGCTCGGCGTGGAGTTCCTCCTCGGATTCCAATTCAGCATTCGGATGCACGACAGGCTCCGCTTCCTGCCAAGTTTGTGCAAGGGGGTCTCCACCAGAAAGAACTTCCATAGCCTCTGGAAACATCAATTTCAATTTTCCAACGAAAGCATTCCGCTCTCGTTCATTTGAGCTGGAATAAGCCCGTAAGACGCTTTTCTCAAAAGCATTGCAGTTAAATTCATCGAACAACTGCTCAAGAACGGTTTGCGAAGCTGAGACCGGGACATCTTTCTCCCCTTCGCCGGTGCGAAGCCACGTCTGGTTGATGCCAAAAATATGGCATATATAATTCACCACGGAATCAGACGGTCTTCTGTTTCCACGTTCATATCCAGTTACGGTATTCCCCTTAACGCCGATACGAGCGCCGAACTCCTCCTGTGTCAGACGTTCTTCCTTCCGAATTTGCCTAATGCGGTCACCTATTGTCCCTTTATTCACTGCGACCACCTCCTTCGTAAAACAGAGTTTACACCATAAAACTCGCATTGTCAATATTTTTTGAGAAATATCGCTTGACATATCTCGCATTGTGAGGTAGAATACTCGCAAAGGGAGGTGAACACAATGAAAAGCGAGGAAAAGCACGAGGCCGAAAGCATCATCCAGGCATTCCGAGCCTTAAGCGAAGACGAACAGCGTCTCGCCTACGCCGTCCTGGAAGGAATGAAGATTCAAAAGGCCCTTGCGTCCGCTGACAAAACAGAACCACAAAAGGCAGTATGAGTAAGAAAGGGGACGACCAAGGATGCCGAAAAGAGAACTCCAGGCTGCGCCGGTTGACCCCGGCGCAATGCCCCACATCAACACCTCGGAGATTCCGAAATATGTTCAATTCAGTCTGGCCCAGGCCGCCTATAACGCTATCCAGCAAGATCTCCAGCGCCCAGAGTTCCAAGAGGGATTCAGACGCTGGAAAGCAGAGCGGGAAGCCAAAGGGCTGGCCTGAGTAAAAACCAACATGAAAGAAGGACTACCCATGAAAACTGAAACAGCCCTTTGCATCAGGCAGCCCTACCAGATGCAACCAGCACAGCCCCGCAACCGCTCCGAGCGGCGCAAGCGGGAACAGGCACGAAAGAAGCGGCTCCGCACAGCGACCATCGTCGCCACGGTTTCCCTGGCTGCTGGCCTGCTCTTCAGAACTTGGCCAACGCCTGCAGAGGCGTACAGCACAGAGAATACGGCATCGACGGTCAGCAGCTACCACCAGTACAGCAGCATCGATGCGGCGACAGAGGAACTGGCCACGGCCACCCCGTTGCTGCAGATCAGTCTGGACGCAGACCTGCAGGAAAGCATCTACGCCTTGTGCGGCTACGACCCGGAACTGTTCTGCGCCGTCATGGCCATCGCCAATCAGGAAACCGGCTTCAACGCTGAGGCCATCGGCGACGGCGGCAACAGCATCGGCCTGATACAGATTAACATCCCCGCCCAGGCAGACCGCATCGAGGCGCTGGGAGTGACCGACCTGACCGACCCGCTCCAGAACGCAGAGGTCGCCATCGACTACATCACCTGGATCATGGCCCACGATGAGGCCATCGGCTACGACACCGAAACCCTCTACATGGCCTACAACATGGGCTGGCGGGGAAGCCAGGAAGCCATCGCCGCTGGCACCACCAGCACCGCCTACAGCCGGGAAGCCCTGGCCAGCTACCAGACCTACATGGAAGAGCTGGAGGTGGGGGCATGACAGCGGGATTCATCAAGGGCGTGTTGCAGGAAATGCTGGACACCGTGAACACCTGGCCAGACGGCGACCCCTACAGCATCATCGCCGTTGACATCGGGGCGGTTTGCAGACCCTACATCCAGGTCACGGACAGCCCTGCGAAATATGCCCTGCCGGGGGAACAAGTGGAAACCAGGGCCGTCCCTGATTACCACGGCGACGTCGTACAGATCGTCGAGCGGGGCCACTTCGACATCCTGCGGTACATATCCAGCCCCGCCCACGGGGAGGCCGCCACATGAAGATGACGCTGAAAGGAACTACCCTCTTCATCCGGGAAGCCGATGAAACCCAATTCACGGTGATCAAGAGCTGGAACAAGATGAAGTGGAACCGCTCGAAGCAAGAGCTGACCGGCATCGCAGACATGGAGCTGCTGGACAAGCTGAACAGCATCGTCCGTCTCCCTCCTCAGATTGAAACTCGGAGAAAAGAGCTTCACGCCGTTGCCGATGCGGTGGACAAAGAGCGGATGAACGAAGACCCGAAACCATTTATTCAGCCCCCTGTAAAGATTTCGATGTACGCACATCAAGTCCGTGGATTCAATATGTGCCTTCTGGTTTTTGGATTCGTTTCACCAGAGGAGGTAAGCCAATGAGCCATAACGATTTAACCGGGCAGACATTTGGTCGCCTGACTGTTATTGAAGAATCCGGGAGGTCATCTAACGGTTCCGTGCTTTGGCTTTGCCGATGTTCATGCAGGAAAATGAAGACCGCAACGGCATCGCACCTCTTGGGCGGTTACATCCAGAGCTGTGGGTGCCTTAACAAGCAATGTGCAGCCGAAAAAGGAATGAGCGTGATGGGAAAAAAGAGTGACGGAATGTCGCTGGAGAGGATCATCAACCAACTGAGCAGCCTGAAAGTCAACAGTGAAGACTTCGCCCGGAACGAAAAGGACGATCCGGATTCCGTCTGGCGGGAAGACATCGTAACCCTGGAAGAGGCAATCAGCATCCTGAGCGACCTGCAGGATTACGGCTGCTCCACGGCGGACGAGTTCAGAGACTGGTTCCACGATGTCAAGCTGATGCAGAAAGAGTCCCAGAGTATGCACCGGCGCTTCCGGGTAGAGGAACGGCCCTACCACCGGGACGGGGTGTGGCACTGCCCCGCCTGCGACCACAGAGTGATGCCGAAACACAGCTTCTGCCATTGGTGCGGAAAGAAACTGGGAGGGTGGTAACGATGATTGCAATTTTAACAGGAATCAACTGGACGGCGGTCATTGTGACCCTGGCCGTTTGCGTAACCGCCATTCGTAGCATCAACGGCCTGCGCCGCATCATGCGGACATGGCTGACCGGCATCCAGACGCAGCTGGAGATTGAAAAGGAAATCACGAGGAGGTGGAAGAGATGAGACTGCCCCCGAATGAGGTGCCGCCCGTCTATATCACCCCAGACTTCCCCGTCCAGGACGGGAGCGAAATGACGCTGGAGAAGCTGGCCGCCCTGATCCACCAGCACAAGGCAAGGGCAAGCCCCCTCAACCCCACACCCCGCACCGCTGACCAATGGATCGTCGCCGAAATCATCGTCGATTACACGCAGGTGCTGATCGAAGAGCTTCTGAGTGGCTACAACGCCCAGGCCATCTACCACGAAGCGGAGTTGGTCAAAGCGGAGGCTCAAAAGGACTACTGCCGGGGTTGCTTCGGAGCGGCCAACAATGACTGCCCCGCCTGCCCTCACAACGGAGAGGGAATAGGAGGCGAACCGAATGCCGAAAGTTGAACTCACCTGCGAGGAATGTGGAAAGCGCTTCATGCGCTACCCCTCACAGGTGATGGAACACAACTTCTGTGGATTAGCCTGCTCCAGAAAATTCACCTCAGCACGGATGACGCAGTTTAACCAAACGGAGAATCCGATGAACTCCAGTGCAGGATGGTCGCAACAGCAAAGAGATGCTGTCCGCAAAAGAGAACAGGAAGCCAAAGACCCCTGCGCCAAAGACACCTACCCGAAAAACCACGGCCAGCATGACCACCGGGTAGTGGCCGAGCGGATGCTCGGTCGAAAATTGAAGCCGGGGGAAGTTGTCCACCATATCAACGGAGACAAGCATGACAACCGCCCAGAGAACCTCATGGTCTTTAAAAATTCCAAAGAACACATGGAGTACCACCGGGCGCATCCAGAAGAAAGCGGCGTTACCTACGCCAAAAAGGGGGTGGTCTAAATGGCATCTCAACAGACAGCCCTCACGCAACACCACGGGTTTGGATTATTGTTTGAGATGGGTGAACCGGCTGCGGGAAAACCCTGACGGCCATCGCAATCACCGGGGCCGGATACCAGATGGGCAAGATTAACCGGGTGCTTGTGGTAGCCCCCACCAGCGTCTGCGCCGTATGGCCGAAAGAGTTCAAAGAGTACGCAGACTTCCGCTACATCGTGAAGACGCTGCTCGGAACAAAGGCCCAGAGGCTCAAGCAGCTGGACGATTTGGAGCGGTTCCCCTTTCAGGCACTCAAGGTGGCCGTCATCAACTACGAATCGGTCTGGCGGGACGGCATAGCAGAGCGGCTCATGGAGTACGACGCTGACCTGATCATCGCCGATGAGAGCCAGCGCATCAAAACCCATGACGCAAACCAGAGCAAGGCCATGCACCAGCTGGGAGACAAAGCCCGGTACAAGCTGATCATCTCCGGCACCCCGATTCAGAATGAGGCGATGGACATATTCAGCCAGTACCGCTTCCTCGACCCTACCGTCTTCGGCACCAACTACTACGCCTTCCGAGGCCGGTATGCGGTGATGGGAGGCTTCAACCGAAAGCAGGTGGTGGCCTACCGTGACCTGGATCAGCTGATCAAAAAGGAACACTCCATCGCCTACCGGGTGACGAAGGAAGAAGCCTTGGACTTGCCGGAACAGACCTTCGAAAACCGTTACATAACCCTGGACAGCAAAGAGCGGAACCTTTATGACCGGCTGCGGCGTGACAGCTACGCAGAGCTTGACGGCGGCGGGAAGATAACCGCCACCACTGTCCTGGCGAAGCTACTCCGACTGCAGCAGTTCACCGGGGGATTCCTGGTAGAAGACGATGCGGACAAACCGCAGCTCGTGAGCCACGGGAAGCTGGATACCCTCTCGGATATTCTCCACGATTACGTGGTCGAGGGCAAAAAGAAGCTGGTGATCTTCGCCCAGTTCATTCCAGAGATCATGGAGATCATCAAGCTGACGGACAAAGCCCTGGGCAAACACGGCATGAAGAGCGTGGCCATATACGGGGACATCGACAAGAGCCTGCGGGGCGACATCGTCCAGCAGTTCCAGACCGACCCGGCCACGATGGTCTTCATCGGCCAGATCGACACGGCGGGAACGGGAATCACCCTGACAGCAGCAGACACCTGCGTTTATTACAGCGTGAATTTCAACTACGCCACCTACAGCCAAAGCATGAGCCGGATTCACAGGATTGGCCAGCGCAACACCTGCACCTACATCCACCTGGTGGTGGAGAACACCATCGACAGCAAGGTTCTCCAGTCCCTCAGCAAAAAGGAAGACCTGGCAAAGACCGTGGTGGATGATTGGCGACATTTATTTGAAGGGAGTGATGCGGAACGATTGGGTTTCTCGGAGACTTCCTGCTCGGAGCCGTTGTCGGAGCGGTCACCATCATCATGGTCGCCGTCATAAAGATCAACCGGGTTCTCGACCAGCCGGACGAATGGGATTCAGGATGGGAGGATGAAGACAATGGGTGAAAATTCAGCCCCGTACAAAGCCTACGTCATCAACGATGATGGAAGCGTCACCGAAATAAACATCCACGAAGACACGTTCCTGAGCTGTTCCGAATCAGACTACCAGGAACCGACCCCGCACCTGCGTCCGGCCAATTCGGTCTTGGAAATCAAGATACAGCGCCCCAAAGTCATGCGCTGCAACAGCAGGAAGCGCTTCATCAAGCTGGCGATGGGTCGCTACGGAATACCCCGTAACACCGCCGCCGCCCTGGCCAAGTGGGCAGTATTGGAGGGTACGAGCTATCAAGAGCAATTCGACTGGCTCATGTTCCGCTCCATCTTTGCAGACTTCGGCCCCGTCGCATAACCGTCTGACCGCCCTCCCCTGGGCTTCAGAATAAAACCAAACGAAAGGAATGAGCAACATGGAACTGCTCGACATGGTACGAGAGTACCAGGGGCTGCTGGAAGCGAAGGAATCCCTCGCCAAGCAGACCAAAGACAACAACGCCGCCATCGAGGCGGCAAAGGAACGGATCGCCCAGCAGATGCTGGACGATGACTGCCCCAGCATTACCACCGGGGGCTACGTTTTCAGCCTGGTGGAGAAGACCTACTACTCCAAAAAGTCGGCTGATGACCTGGCCGCCGCTGGGGTGGACTTCTTCGACACCCTCCGGGAAGAGGGGCTGGGAGACATCATCGTGGAGCGGGTAGACCCCCGCACCCTGCAATCCACCATGAAAGTCTACGTCGATGAGAACGGCGACCTGTCCGATGCCCTCCAGGCCGTCATTCGCAGCTACGACGGGACAGACATCTCCCACCGCAAGGAAACCAAAAAGAAAGGCAGGAAAAAGGAATGAGTGACTACGAACAGACCTCCCTCGACATGAGACTGGAATCAGAGCGCACCATTGCAGAGAATATCATGACCACAATCAAGTTCGTGGAGACCATGACCGTCGATGAGGAAGCCAACCCCGCCGATGCGGATGAATATTAATGGAGGAATGAGATCATGGCAACTGAAAAAAAGAACGCACTGGCCGTCATGGAGAGCTTTCACATCGCAAAGCCCTACGAGGGCATGGACGAAGACCTGATGGCGGAACTGCAGGACGAAATGGCCGACTTCGAGGATGACGGTGGCATCGCCTGCCGCACCATTAAGCTGCCTTCTGGCGGCGGTCTGGCCTACATCGTCCAGGGCGACGAAGACGGCGACGAAGACTACCTGAAGGAAATCCAGGGCGTCATCGTATTCAGCCACCAGATGAACGCCTACTGGCCTAACGCCTTCGGCCAGTCGAACAACCAGGAAGACAAGATTCCGGCCTGCTCCAGCATGGACGGGAAGACTGGCTTCTGGCCTGCCACCGGGGAGCTTCGAAACTGCGACACCTGCCCCCTAAATCAGTACGGCACCGATGTCAAGGGCGGCAAGGGCAAAGCCTGCAAGAATATGCGCCGCATCTACCTGATGCGGGACGGCGACCCGAACTTCTACCTGCTGACGGTGCCGCCCACCAGCATCAAGGAAGTCAACCGCCAAATGCGGAAGATCATGGCCAGCAAGGGCATCCCCTACACCGGCCTGGTGGTTAGCTTCAAGCTGGCCAAAGCTACCAACGAAAACGGCATCGACTACAGCACCATCGTTATGGAAAAGAAGGGGACGCTGCCCCCGGCCACCATGTCCCTGGCCGGGGAGATGCGCAGTCAGATCAAAACGAAGTACAAAGAGATGTCCATCTCCCTGGACGATTATGCCACGGTGCCTGCAGCGGGGAGCGAAACCACCACGGCCCCCGTCGCAGAGGCCACGGACGCAGAGTTCACAGAAGTGTCCTCGAACGATGACCTGCCCTTTGCCTAAGCACCACAGCAGCAAGCCTACGCACCTTCACTCCGGGGGGAGGGGGTACCACCACCCCCTCTCGGATGAAGGGATAACAGAAACAGGATGGTGGTGAAGAAATGGCGGCAAGGAAAACGGTAGACCTTGACAGCATCGTAGACTACCGAGCGGAATATACCGCAGTAATCGAAAAATATAAAATTGCGGGGGACGGTCTCACCGGCCTCTGCCCGTTTCACCAGGATCGGAACAGCAGCTTCTCGGCTGATTTGAAGACAGGGATGTGGTACTGCTTCTCCGAGGATGACGGCGGCAACTTCATCACCTTCTGGAGCAAGCTCCACGGGGTGGACACAAAGACCGCCTACAAGGAAATCCTGGAGAAATACGGGGTACAGGCGGAGAAGCCAAAGCCTGCGAAAAAGGACACGCCCCCGACCTTCGAGCCATACAGCGTGGAGCAGTATGGCTTTGAAAAGCGGCTGCCCACCAAATGGCTGGAGGAACGGTGCCGCCTTTCCACGGGGAAAGACCGCAACGGCGTGACCTGGCTCAAGATGCCATATTACAATGCCAATGGGGAGGAAAGCACCTACCGCAAGCGCTACGGCAAAAAAGAATTCAGGTGGCGCAAGGGCAGCTCCGGGAAGATTTGCCTATATGGAGAATGGCGCATCCCGGAATTCAGCGTGGCCGGTTATGCCGTGGTCGTGGAGGGTGAAAGCGATACCCAAAGCCTCTGGCACATGGGCATCCCCGCCATCGGCGTGGCCGGGGCATCCATGTTCCACCCGGAACAGGCGAACGTTCTCCAGGACTTGAAGCTCTACCTGCACCATGAGCCGGATAAGGGCGGCGACACCTTCATTGCCAAAGTATGTGCCGGTCTCCGCGAGGGCGGCTTCATCGGTGAGGTTTACACCTGGGCCTGCAGCACGATGGGCGAAAAAGACCCGTCCGACCTGTACCTCAAGTACGGGCAGCAGGAAGCGTCGGACATGATCAAGGAAGCCCTGAAGGAAGCCCAGCCGGTAGACTACCAGCATGAACAGATCCCAGAGGTGATCAGCGGCGCACCCATCCAACTCCGGCAACCAGAGGGCTGGCTATATTCAGACCGGGGAATCAGCTTCATCGACGAAAAGAAGTACACCCCCACATTGTGCTGCAGAACGCCCATCCTGCTGACGCAGCGGCTCCAGAGCATAGAAACCGGGGAAGAAAAAATCGAAGTGGCATTCAAACGGGATAACCAATGGCAAACCGCCATCTACCCCCGGTCAACGATATTCCAGAGCCGGTCAATCATAGCCCTCGCAGACCTGGGCTGCACAATCACCTCGGAGAACACCAGAAAGGTGGTCAGCTTCCTGGGAGCACTGGAGGCAGAGAACATCGACGTGATCCCAAAGGTAGACAGCACCGGCACCTTCGGATGGCAACCGGGGAACAGGTTCATCCCCGGCCATGACAAAGGAATCGTCTTGGACATCGACCCTACGCAGCGGGGCATGGCCGCCGCCTACTGCCAGAACGGAACGATGGATGGGTGGGTCGGAACAATGGCTCCCCACCGGGGCAGAAACAAGTTCAGGTTCATCCTTGCGGCCAGCTTCGCAGCACCGCTGCTGCGGATCGTCAAACAGCGGATCTTCTTTGTATACAACTGGGGCGGCTCCAAAGGCGGAAAGACCGCCGCCCTGAAAGCAGCGCTCTCGGCCTGGGGCGACCCGGAAAGGCTGATGGTCAACTTCAACGCCACTCAGGTCGGTCTGGAGCGGACGGCGGCATTTTACTGCGACCTTCCCCTGGGCATCGACGAACGACAGCTCGCCGGAACGAACCAGGGAGCGCTGGAGAAGATCGTCTACATGATCGCATCCGGCACTGGCAAGATCAGGGGCACAAAGGGCGGCGGCCTGCAAAACACCAAACAGTGGCGCACCGTCGCCCTGGCCACAGGGGAGGAACCTCTCAGCACCGAAACCTCGCAGACCGGTGTCAGCACCCGTGTGCTTGAGATATACGGCGGCCCGTTCGACAATGAACAGGATGCCGGACTGATGCACCAGCAGGCAGTCATGGACTGCGGCTGGGCAGGCCCCGCCTTCGTGGAGCGCCTGATCCAGATCGGAGAGCGCCCCATCTGCGAGGCATACGAGCGGATGCAAAGCTACGTCCATGCAATCAGTGACGGGAAGAATGGCTCCCACATTTCCGGCATATCGGCGGTGGCCTTGGCCGATGCCATGATCGACAGCTGGTTCTTCACACCCACCAAAAGTGACACCCCCTCTCCCATTTTGGAAAAAGATTCGGAAATTTTACGGGCCGTAGGCATCCAGGAAGAATCGTGGCAAGCCGCAAAGCGTATGGCCGCAGCCATCCTGGAAGAACAGGTGCAGAACAACAGCACCGATGTGAATGAGAACGCAACGCAGTTCATCGTGGACTGGGTGCTGTCCAATAAAGCCTACTTCGGCACCAACGTGATCGGCACCTGCCTGGGCATGACAAGTGAAAGCGGAAACACCGTCTACATCTTCCCATCGCAGCTGAACCAGGCACTCAGCAAGGCGGGATATTCCCCCCGAAAGACCATGAAGTACCTGGCGGACAATGGCCTGGTCGCTTCCACCAAAGCAAAGGATGGAAAAGTCCAGTATTCCGTGGTTCGCAGATTCGGAGAGCGCACCTGCAGGTTTGTGGAGTTCCGCATCGGCCAGCTGGCCGAAAACCATGACCCCCTGGACGAAGCAGAGGAAGCCTACGACGAATCAGAGGTGGCAAGCCCCACAGCCTCGCAGATAGCGATGGGAGCGTTCACGGAGCTGGATGATGATGACGGAGAAGTACCCTTCTGACGTTACTCCTAAAAATAGGAGTAACGCTAGGAGTAACATTAGGAGTAACACGGAAAAACACTGAAATTTCAAGGCTTTTTAATAGGATGTTACTCCTGTTACTCCTAAAACTCCGTAGGATTATCGTTTAGCGCAGTTTTGCACAAAGCACGATTTTCATGCAGAACTGCAAACTTTTAAAAATTTGAGTGTGTATTCCAGAATAGGAGTAACAGGAGTAACAGAGCCGGAAAAGCCCTGAGATTTCAAGGGAAATCGCTGTTACACCTAATTTTCAAAAATAGGAGTAACGGCCCAAAATACAAACCATCCATAGGAGGCACCCAAAATGATCAAGTACAGAGCAATCGTCAGGATTGGCACCAGCACCGAACTCGGAAACACGGAGGTCGAGAAGGACTTCTACTGCGAGGATCTCAAGGCGTTGCGGCTGGCCAAAGAACAGGCCATCGAAGCCTTCGATGAGATTCTGGCTAGGGAGGCTGCGAAAGAGGTCAAACAGCAGGCCGAACCCGATGAAGACGAAGATGAGGATGAAGACCTGCCGAACCCTCTGGCGGAGGCAGCAACGGAATCCATGTGGATGGTCGCAGATGCCCTCGGAGCGGCGGCCAACGGCACCCTGGTCACTCGGCCACAGACCTGGAAGAAAGACACCCCTGGCGCAAGGGGCCTGCTCCGGCTCCACTGCCCCGAATGCGGGAAGAGCTTCACCACCTTCCTGAAGAACAGGCAGGAAACCTTCACCTGCAGGTGCGGTCACGCCATCGACCTGACAGCCCCCCTGGTCAGATTCGAGTACGCCTGCAGCAAGTGCGAGAAACGCATCTTCGGCTACACCAACATCGAAGATGCGGAAATCGATATGAACTGCATCTGCGATGTTCCCGTCACCCTCCAATGGGTGGCCAAACAGCGCAAGTACATGGGGTGAGGCCATGAGCAAGAAGGATGAGTGGACACACGAAACCTCGGAGCGCTTCGATTCCCTGTTTGAGAAGCTGCAGCACAACAGGCAGCAGGTGCCGCTGGAGGTTCTCCAGGCGAAGTACGCAGAGCCGTACAAGCGCCTGGTTTTGGAATTGACGAGCTGGCTGGCTTCTTCGCAGAGTGCTACTTTGACAGCCTTTCATCCCCCACGCACCCCAAAGACACGGCGGGGAATGAATGGCTGAAGAAGAAGACCGCCACCATAAGGAAGCAGGAACAAAAGCCCAGTGGTTTGCAGGAACAGTACCGCAAGGCCCTGATTGAAGACCTGGACTACGACAAGTTTCTGGATTTGGTATACCGAATCTACGACAGGACGTACAAAGAAGCCTTTGACCCCTACTGGCAGCGGCACAACCGCTGGACGGGGCCACCTGGGAACAGGTGGATTTATAACGACATTCAGAGAACCTTCTGGCACCCACCAACAGAGGAATTCCCGGACGGCTGGTGGATGGATAACAAGTGGAACTTCATGGGGTTCCAATACCCGCCCAATATCGGAGATGATCCAGATGGCGGACAGCCCTAACCCGAAAGACCTGATCAACGGACTCGGAGCCATCGCAGAAATGATGCTTGTCTTTTACAGAGCCTGCCTCGGCGCAAAGGCGACGGAACAAGAGGCACTGAAGCTCACACAAGCCTACATCGCAGCCCTGACCTACGGCAACCCAAACAGAAAGAAAAGGGACAAAGACAATGAAAAATGATAACATCGCCTCGTTCGAAGCAGAGATGGCCACGATTAAGCGCCCTGGCATGGACAAGCTCATGGAGTACATCTGCAAGAGCGATTTTTACACCGCCCCGGCCAGCACCCGCTACCACCTGTCCTACGAGGGCGGCCTCCTGCAGCACAGCCTCAATGTGCTGGATGCGCTGCGGGGCATTTTGAGGCCGTCCGGCCTGGGAAACCCGGACAGCTGGCAAGGCAACGGCCTCCCCAAAGCCTGGGACTACGTGGTGGCCAGGGAGGTGGTGGACACCATCCCCAATGAGAGCGTCACCCTGGTCGCCCTGCTCCATGACCTCTGCAAGACCTACTTCTACCAGGTCAGCACCCGGAACGCAAAAAACGAAAAGACCGGGAAGTGGGAGAAGGTGCCGTTCTACACGGTGAACGACAGGATGCCGCTCGGACACGGCCCCAAGAGCGCCATGTTGGTGAAGACCTACATCCAGATCGACAGCAGAGAGATGTACGCCATCTGGTGGCACATGGGCTTCACGGATTCTAGCGACACCCTTAGCTTGACCAACGCCCTCAAGGCTTACCCCTTCATCTGGGCAGTCCACAACGCAGACATGATGGCCAGCTACATGATGGAAGACAACGGTGGGAACAAGGCGGCTTTCAAAAGTGACACCCCCCCTTCGGATTCGGAAAACGACCCGGAATTTTATGAGGCACCGGCCTACGAGGTGGACGAATGAGCGAAGACAGATGCGTATGCTGCGGGGCCATCATTCCAGAGGGCAGGCAGGTATGCCCCACCTGCGAGAGAAACAACGGCCCCCTCAAAAAGCCCGCTGCCACCAGCACCGCCGTCAATAAAGGGGACATCCGCCGAAAGAGCCATACCCTCACCAAAAAAGAGATGAGCCGCTACCTGAAGGACAGGTACGGAGTACCGGGCGACAAGGTGGACGCAGTCCTGCGGGATTGCCTCGCTTCGGAAAGCGCCTACCAGACCATCATCATGCAGTGGATCAGAGACAACTACCCCCGCTCCTTCGTTTGGAAAGCGGCGGCGGGGCCATACAGCAGAGGTGGCATCCCGGATATTTGTGCCATCATCAATGGCCGGTTCTACGGCTTCGAGGTGAAAAGGCCGTACCTCGGCAAGCTGTCCAGGCTCCAGGAAGAAACCATAAAGGCCATCAAAGCAGCAGGCGGCAAGGCGGCGGTGGTTTCCTTCCCGGAAGAGGTGGAGGCGGTGATCGGCGGTGAGTAAAATCAAGGATTTTCCCAAACAGAAAATGGCCGATGTCCTCCAGGCCAAAAAGCAGATGCAATCGCTGCCGATTCCAGCCTTGATCAGCACCATCAACTCACGGTGGCACCAGATGTTGACGGATGTGGATGGAGACACAATCTTCCAGAAATTAAAGCAGGAGGCGGATAAGATATGACGGCAAAAGAATATTTATCCCAGGCATACCGCTTGGATCAGAGAATCAACTCCGACATTGCGGAATTGGGCAGGCTTCGCCTTATGTTACAGAATATTTCCTCGCCAGGTTTTGAGGAGCATTATAATGCAACCAGAAATACGGATGCGCCGTTTGTAAAGCAGGTTGAGAAAATCATGAAACTAGAAAAGACCATCAACGAGGAGATTGACCGCCTGGTCGATTTGAAGGTGCAGATTCGTCTTACTATTGACTCCGTGAAGAATACAGACGAGCGGATGGTGCTTCGCTACTGCTATGTGGACCATATGACGTGGGAGCAGATTGGCGACGAGCTTAGAGCCGACCCTCGCACGGTCAGACGCTGGCACGAAAATGCGCTCACCCATGTGGTGATGCCTAAAAATCCTATCCAGATTTGAAAAAACGCCCTCGGGCGTGAGGAAGTGCTGGAATAAATATAAACTTGGAGGGAAGTACGATGATTGACACAAAGAAAGAACAGGAACGGGACGAGCTTCACCGTGCGATATGGGCGATTGGGGGGAGGAACTTCGCAGCGCGGTAGACGGATGGGATTTTAAGAACTATGTGCTTGGCACTATGTTCTACCGATACATATCCGAGAATCTGGTGAACTATATCAACGAGGGCGAGGCCGATGCCGGTAACACCGAATTTGATTATGCTGCTATGTCCGATAAGGACGCTGAAGAAGCACGGGAAGGTCTCGTGGAAGAAAAGGGATTTTTCATTCTACCCAGTGAGCTTTTTTGGAATGTACTGAAGTCTGCTCCGAACGACGAGAACCTGAACATGACGCTGGAGACAGTTTTCCGTCATATCGAGGAATCAGCAAAAGGCAGCGAGTCTGAGAACAGTTTTGCAGGCTTGTTTGACGACTTCGATGTCAACAGCAATAAGCTGGGCAGCACTGTGGCAAAGCGAAATGAAAAGCTGGTCAAGCTCTTAAACGGCGTGGCAGCCATGAACCTGGGCGATGTAAGGTACCACGACATCGACGCTTTTGGCGATGCCTACGAATATTTGATGACCATGTACGCCAGTAATGCAGGCAAGTCTGGCGGCGAGTTCTTCACTCCTGCAGATGTGTCCGAACTGCTGACACGGCTCGGTACGGTCGGCAAAACAGAGATAAACAAAGTATACGAGCCAGAGTGCGGGATGATCAACAATTGTAACAATAATTAAGGAGGAATTAAAATGAGTAAAATTTTGTATTTTGAGGGCGCTGGTATGGCTGATGCCGAGACCAGCAAGGCCACCATCGGCAACTGCCGGATCCGCACAGCGTTCCGGTTGGACGACGGACAGGCCGTTTATCTGGAGATTTTGGGGAATCATGTTTCCCCGAAGGACTGGAAGACGAAGGTGAATGGCGTGAATCGCTGCGCCTGGGAGTATACCGGCGGTGTAGACTCCTGTCATTACATCGTCGATTTTACATCGACGAATGACTGCAACAACAACCGGATTTCTATTCCAAACGATGATCGCGTGTATGAGCTGGACAGGATGCCCCGGCGGGCGTTTGAATACAACGAACGGGACATCCTCCGGTTTGTGAACAGCCTGGGGGCCAGTTTCGACGGCATTCAGGTGGTCAACGATCTGGGCGGATACCGGGTATTCAAAGAGGATCCGCCGAGGGGAAGCTGCATTTACAACTTCCAGGAGGATTTCGTGTACGACCCCGCTCTCATTGAAAAGCGGAACGCCGTACATGATGTGGTCTACCAGATTGAGAAGGCGGAACGGGAAGAAGACCTGCGAAGCGAGGGCGGCAAGTTCGTCCACTTTCCAACGGGTCGTACCTATCCCAACTTCTCGCTTTGGGTGGATCAGGAACACACCGACCAGCTGCATTTGCTGCGCTATTACAACGGTCACAACCGGCACTGGCTCATCACCATCGGCGATGATGGCACGGCGGAAGATTGGGTAAACAGTGCTGTCGAGTGTCAGCTCGGTAAGTACGGGTGCTGAATTTGTCAGCTCTTGCCCCGGCGGCGTAAGCCGCTGGGGCTGGGGTTGACAGGGTGATAACTTTTGAGTATAATGAGGAGGAACAAACATTGTTCGAGATCATTTTCAGAGACTCCGCTGGAAATCGGCCTGTACGAGATTACATGGAACAACTAAAGGAAGAAAATTCTAAGGACAGCCGGATAAAACTCACCAAGATTCAAGAATATATAAAGGTTCTCCGTATGTATGGCAGATCGGTTGGAAGACCGTATGTAGATCATCTATCAGGAGACATTTGGGAGTTGCGTCCAGGACGAAACCGGATCCTTTTTGCAGGATACATAGATGGGCAATATGTCCTTCTACATTGTTTCCTCAAAAAGACACGAAAAACGCCGCGAAGCGAGATTGACAAAGCTTTTCGCGAATATAATGATTTTCTAAGAGGTGATTATAAACATGACTGAAATCAATGGACGGCAGTATGAAACATGGGATGATGTTGAAAAAGATCTCTTCACCCCGGAAGAAATCGCCGAAAGCGATTTGCGGGTTGCCCTGATTGGTGAGATGATTAAAGCTCGCCAGGAGAAGGGCATCAGTCAGAGAAAGCTCCAGAATCTGAGTGGGGTAAAGCAACCTATTATCTCCCGCGTGGAGAAGGGCAACGCTGATCCTCGACTCAAAACGATTTTGAAGCTGCTGGCGCCGCTGGGGAAGACCCTGTATATTGGGGATCTGAAGCAGTGAGCGCCGAAGAGAAGAAGGAAGTTTCCACAGCCCCTGTCTACACAAAGCGAAAAGACATCCAAGAATTGTTTGCGGATGATTCTGAAAATTTCGTTTCTGGCGAGATAGACTGGGGAGAACCTGTAGGAGACGAAACGTGGTGAGGCGACCGATACCGGTCGCCCGAATTGAGAAAGTGTCGCCAATGTGAGAGTTGGCGGCACTTTTATATCGTTTTCAGGAGGGATTTTTATGGATCAGCTTGTTGTGAAAGCAAAAAGCATTGCGTTTCAGGCTCATGCCGGTCAGACTGACCGGGCGGGTAAGCCCTATACCGACCATCTGGAATTCGTGGCGGCCAATGTTAGTTCCGATGAGGCGAAATGCGTGGCCTATCTGCACGACGTTCTGGAAGACACGGACTACCCGCCGGAGAAAATCAAAACCATATTTGGCGATGCAATTTTCTCCGCAGTCTATGCCATGACCAGGCAGAAGGAAGAAAGTTACTCGGACTATATTCGCCGGGTGGCTGAAAATCCACTCGCCGCAAGGGTGAAGATCGCCGACTTGACTCACAATATGAAATGATGTGATTAAATGTGATACTATAAGCAAAGCAAGGGAATGTGGTGCAAATATAATATGCCCTGAATGTAAAAAATTATATATGGAGGACGAATATAATGGATGAGCAATTGACTTTCGAGTTTGAGCAAAGAAAGAGTATAAAAGGTTTTCCAGAGTTGCGTTGGACAGGCAAGAGACCTTATCGTTCCACACAATATTATCCGGCACAGCTTCGTGAGCGTTACGGAGAAGACCAGAGAGGTTGGACTAATAAGATATTCTGGGGCGATAATCTGCAAGTTATGAGTCATCTCATGAAGGAATACCGTGGGCAGATTGACCTTATCTACATAGACCCGCCTTTCGACAGTAAGGCGGACTACAAGAAAACTATAGAAATCAGAGGTGTTGGTAAGGCATCAAGCGATAGTTCCTCTTTTGAAGAGAAACAGTATGGTGACATCTGGACAAATGATGAATACCTTCAGTTTATGTATGAGCGCTTAATTATTATGCGTGATTTGTTGTCGGATACAGGAACTTTATATTTGCACTGTGATTATCACAGAAGTCATCAATTGAAGCTTGTATTGGACGAATTGTTTGGAGCCAATCACTTTAGGAACGAAATTATTTGGTCATACTCTACGCTGGGTAGACCGACAGATCGTTTTGCGCAAAAACATGATAGTATATTTGCGTATGGAAAAACTGATAGAACGTTTTTTAATGTTGATGGTGCAAAGATTCCCTACACAGAGGAATATATAAAATCTCATTTCAGAGATGTGGATGAGCAAGGCAGACAATGCAGAAAGCGTTATGATGCTGGGAAGTGGAGGACATACTACCCTGATGCTGGAATGATACCTAACGATGTATGGGATATTCCTTATGAGAATTCAATGTCGAAAAATCGATTGGATTATCCTACACAGAAACCAGAGGCATTGCTTGAACGAATAATAAAAAGTTCAACAAGACCGGGCGACCTTGTTTTTGACTGCTTTATGGGTAGTGGCACCACGCAGGCAGTAGCTATGAAACTTGGCAGACGTTTTATTGGTGCTGACATCAACCTTGGTGCAATCCAGACTACCACGAAACGCCTCCTCTCCGTGTCAAAATCTCTTCAGCAGGAGGAGCATCCACGACTTACACTTGTCTCTGGCGGCAAGAAGCAGGACATTGATAATGATGAGGGATATTTGGCTGCTGCAAATGCAGGTGGTGAAAGTCCGCTTACTGATGAGGAGAGAGCTTCTGTCGCGGAGTTTCTCAAATCAAAGGGAGTTGATGTTGAGCTTCCTGATGAGGATGTGAAGTATACTGGCTTTGAAGTTTACAATGTCAATAACTATGACTTCTTCAGAAATCCGGTGGAAGCACGCGACTTGATTATCCAGGCTCTTGAGATACAGCCCTTCCCGCAGAGCGGAGTTTGGGACGGTGAGCTTGATGGCAGGATGGTTAAAATCATGCCAGTCAACCGCATCGCAACGAAAGCCGACCTGGAGGAATTGAAAGCAAATCTTCCGTATAAGACCTACGAAAAGCGCAAGGAAGAAAATCCGACACAGCCGGTGGAGAAAATCACGATTGTCTGCATGGGACATGAGCCGGATTTGAAGGCATCACTTGAGCAGGAGCTTTCCGACTATAAGCTTGACATAGAAATTGTGGATATTCTCCGCGACAAAGCTGACCTTCAGCTGAAGCGCGAAGCCGAGGCAGAAATTGTCCGTGAAGGCAGCAAGCTGGTAATCCGTTCCTTCTACCCGATGAACCTGATGCAGAAGCTCTCACTTCAGAAGGAGTATGTGGAGGATTGGCGGCAGCTTGTGGAATCCGTCATGATTGATTGGAATTACGACGGTGTAGTTATGCAGCCGTCCGTTACAGATGTCCCTGATAAGAAAGAAATGGTTTCCGGTGTCTATGACATCCCGGAGGATGCAGGAACAATTAAGGTAAAAATCACTGACTTGCTCTCGGAGTCACTGGAAATGGAGGTGGAGTAATTCATGGCAAAGAAACAGACGACAGCCTTTGTTGAGGACTTCGCCTTTTATGAGCAGCTATGGTATTACTACACTACTAATAGAGGGAAAATCCGCTCAAGGTATAACGACCTCACAAAGAAGTTCCTTGCGTATAATGACGCAAACGAGAATCCCGATGCTTTCCTTCGCAAGCCGCAGTTCGAGGCTCTGGAGATGTATGTCTTTATTAAGGAATTTATGAATAATGCCCAACGGTTTTGCTAGAAAATTTTTCACCTTCTGGGAGGAGAACTTCAAACACTCGAATGTCTTCATCGCATAGCGAACCAGCACCTTGCACCTTTGTGTAGGCAGCAACAATTTCCTGCAGACCAGTTGAAAGCACACTGCCATGTTCAAAATGGTCTACATCTTCTTTTCTCGGCCCCCCGTGGTGGCGGGGGCTCTATGTATTCAACCTCTGTCTCAGGTATTAGAAGGTGTGGTTTGAAGTCATCCATTAGTTAAATCATCCTCTTCACTCAATTTATTTATCTGGTACGAAAGCGTGTTGTGTGGCATCTTTAATATTTTTGCAAGAGTACGGATGCTTGCACCCTTTCTTTTGAGGTCAGCAGCCACCTCAATTATTCCAGTTCCATTTGCATTATTTGTTAGCTGCTGAATGAGAAGTTCAATAAAATCGTCCATCGTGATTGGTTTCTCTGTCGTTACATAACGTTTGGCAGCAGAGATAACCAGTTCCTTTATTTGTGCTGTGCTGCGGTCTACTGTCAGTGCAGTCAGTTTTTTAATATCAAGACTATGTTCTACTCGATACTCTTTCAGCCAACGATTGATAAGTTCAGCACGCTGTTCCTCATCGGGATATCCGAAGTTGATGATATAATTAAATCTTCTCCAAATGGCGGGATCAAGCAGATGCTCGTGATTGGTGGCGGCAATTAGGAAAACATTATCAGGCATATTATCAAAATTCTGGAGCAGGGCTGTTACTACTCTTTTTAGTTCACCCATCTCGTTTCCATCATCACGTTTCTTGGCGATAGCATCAAATTCGTCCAGAAATAAGACTATTGGCATTGTTCCTACGCTGGAGAACACTTTCCGAAGGTTTACGCTTGTTTGCCCAAGGTAAGAGGATATCAGTCCGTCCAGTCGGACATATGCCATCGGCAAGCCGAGTTCGTGAGCAATGGCATTTGCCGTCATGGTCTTACCGCAACCTGGGGGACCACAAAGCAAAAGTCGGTTAGCAGCGGGCAGATTATGTTCTGCGAGTTTCGAGTTTTCTTTTTGCTCCTGTAAAACTTGTAAAAGTAGCTTCCGTTGATTAGCTGGAAGCACGACATCGTCCAAAGAAACGCTCGGTCGGATTATGTCGTATAACTCCAGAAGGCTGTCCTTATCGCGTGGAGCAAATGAACCATTGCCTGCTGGTTGAGTTGAAAAGCCGCCCTCCGGTGTAGAGACGATGTCGGGTTTTTTTACAAGGGTACTTTTCGTCCCTTTATATGCCGAGAGGATGAGGCTTGAAACGCGAACGTTCCCCTTTTTATCTTCATCTGCGGCCAACTCATCCACAGCAGATTTAAATCTTGCTTCATCACCGGAACAATGAGCAGTGATGAGATTTGCAATCAATTCAGCTTTCATAATTTAGCAAATACCTCTTTCTTGGGTGTAATGGCGTACTGTAACCTTTAGTTTACACCAAAACGGTCAGTTTGTCAATATGTACGCCAGATTTTTTTGAACACCTTTGACCATCACACTACATATAAAACTATTTTTTACAAATTTGAGATAGAAACTTTTGGTTTGCGAACTCGCACTTCCAGATTGACTTTCAAAACTCAAAGTGCTATAATAAAATGTAACTGTATGGATACAAGAATACAAGAACGACGATTTGACCACAGAAGTAAAATGCCACCTCATCGGACAAGGAGAAAAGAGAATGACAATCAGCTATAAAAAATTATGGAAATTATTGATAGATAAAGACTTAAAGAAAGTCGACTTAAAGCGGATGGCAAATCTAAGCTCCTCCACTGTCGCGAAACTGACAAAAGGTGAAAATGTAAGCACCGCAGTTCTAACAAAAATATGTACTGCCTTGAACTGCAATATTTCAGATATTATGGAGATGATTCCCGACGATACGCCGGATGACGAGAAATAGAGGTAGAAGCCATGTTTGATTTTGGAAATGCAAATGATGCGCAGCGAGAAGCCATTCTCTCTATAGTGTGTTTGGTGTCGTTATGCTATCTTTGCGTAGTGTACTGTATAAGTATGCGAAGAAAGGGGGTGCTACTGATGAAGAAAAACAAGCTGGTTGCGCCTGTTTTGAAGTGGGTCGGTGGAAAAAGGCAACTAATAGAGACATTTACGCCCCTTTTACCGAATAGAATAACCATCATACTGCGAACCATTTGTAGGCGGCGGGGCTTTGCTTTTTCACTTGCAACCGGATACTGCCTATGTTAATGATATAAACAGCGATTTAATATGTGTATACACCGTTATCCGTGATAGTGTAGAAGAACTAATTGAAGAATTGAAGCAGTACAAGAATGAATCAGATTTCTTTTATGCCGTTCGGGATTGGGATAGAAGCCCGGACAAATATGCTTCATTGACCGAGGTGCAAAAAGCGGCGCGTATATTATACTTGAACAAAACGTGCTATAACGGATTGTATCGCGTAAATAATGCAGGCGAATTTAATTCTCCTTTCGGAAATTATAAAAACCCGAATATTGTAAATGAATCTGTTCTCCGTGCGGTCAATGCTTATTTTAATTTTGCAACAATTCATTTTTCTTCGGTGGATTATGCGGAAATATTGGGGACGATAAAAAAGGGAACTTTTGTATATTTAGACCCGCCGTATGACCCCGTTTCTGAAACTGCAAGTTTTACGAGGTATTCAAAAGGAGGATTTCCAAAACAGGACCAAATAAAACTGCGTGAATGTTGTGATGAACTGGATAAACGTGGAATTAAATTCATGCTCTCTAATTCTGCAACTGCTTTTATTATGGAACAGTATTCAGCTTATAATATTACTACTGTTCAAGCTAAACGTGCAATAAATTCCGTTGCAAGTAAGCGCGGCGGCGTCGATGAAGTGGTGGTGAGAAACTATGAGTAGTACGGGCTTAAATGATAAAGCGTGGGGACAGTTATTTGAAAAAATATGATATTTACATTATGTAAAAACGGACGGACTTTTTAATATATCTGCTGCGCAGATAAAAGAATTCCGCGAACCGCGTTTAATGGCCAAGTTTGATCACACAGTAAATTTGCCGGAACTTTTTTGCAAAAACGCCTGAAATGTCCGCAAATGTCCGCAAATGTCCACCTTTGTCCAGTTGCGCTCAAGTAGCAGGCATGATATAATATAATCGGCGAAAATATAAAGACGAGCCTTTGTGGGAGCAATCCTGCAAGGGCTTTTCTTATGCCATAAAGGAGGTGCGGCACCATGCCAAGG
>Ga0192244_10183_pt2 | contig 24559 bp, 41 predicted proteins | sample Koala_Koa27_L3_FD_131234 | JGI IMG/M metagenome (GOLD analysis project Ga0192244, IMG submission 131234) | Enriched cells from koala feces incubated with labeled cellulose particles, San Francisco Zoo, California, United States - Koala_Koa2-7_L3 ... | reverse complement strand
CGGGTGAAAAATATGTTGGTAAACCTCCAGCTACAAACGGAGAACCTTACTAAAAAAGACATCCTAACCGCACCCTGCTATATGACATTTATAACGACACACAAGTGGATATGCACCTCACCGGTTGCATGGGACAGCGTGCCGGATATGTAAAGAACAAGAGTTTCAAGCTGGTAGACCGCAAAGGAGTGGAAAACCCGGAAGTGACGGAACTATTTGAAACCCCGTGGTTCAAGACACTGGTAGAACTGGCCTTGGACAGTCGTGGCTGGGGACATTCGCTTATCCAGTTGGGTGACATCATTGTAGTAGACGGCAAACCGGCTTTCAGTGAAGTGCTGTTGGTACCGCGCCGCCATGTTATCCCCGAAAAGGGGGTGATAATCACTTATCAAAACGAATGTTGGGAAAACGGGTACGACTACCGTCACAGTGACATGGCGGACTGGATTATTGAAGCCGGTAATCCTTTTGACCTGGGCTTGTTCCTGAAATGTGCCCAGCACACCATCCCGAAGAAAAATATGTTCACCTACTGGGACCAGTTCGGCGAAATATTCGGTATGCCGGTGCGAATCGGAAAAACCACCAGCCGCGACCCGCGCGAACACAGCAAGATGGAACGGATGCTGGCAGGCATGGGTGCCGCTGCCTGGGGACTGTTCCCCGAGGGCACGGAGATAGAGATAAAGGAAACCACACGCGGCGATGCCTTCAATGTATATGACAAGCGCATAGAACGTGCCAATTCCGAACTGTCCAAGGGGGTGCTGACACAGACCATAACCACCGACAACGGCTCCAGCCTGTCACAAAGCGAAGTGCACAAGGAGATGCTGCTGAACCTGGTGAATACGGATGCCGACTTTATCCGCGACCTGGTGAACTTCCAGCTTATCCCCAAAATGATAAAGCATGGTTTCCCGGTAAAAGGCTTCCGCTTTGACTGGGACGAAAGTATAGACTTTACTCCGGAACAAATGGTAGCATACGAGCGCATGATTCTGGAGAATTATGAAGTAGACCCCAAGTATTTCATTGATAAATACAATATGCCCATTATCGGTAAAAAAGAGCCTCTTAATCTGAACCCTGCCGCTGATCAGAACGATGCCACCGGCAAAAAACAAGAAAAAGCAGCAACTTGTGAAGCCTTTTTTGGATAAAAACCTTACGCTCGGCAATTCAAGCGAGCTTGATTGCACTCGCTCAACCGGTTTTTTTCGACTAAGCCCCGATGACTATGCGGGGCTGCATGAACGGGCACGGCTGGTATATTCTTCCTCCGGCATGGCACTGGAAAAAGAAGACAATGGCATTCCGGAAGAAAATGTGGACACGGCAGAAGTGGAAGCCGGATTCCTGTTACTGATGACATGGTTGTACAGCCGTCCTGATTTTAATCCGGGAATGATGAAGGAACCGGAGGTACAGGAGTTTGTGGATAAGACTGCCGAGGTGCTGAATAAAGCCATAGACGTTTCGCTGAAAGAAGTCCCTATGCCGGACATCAGTGTGCAACGCCTGAAGGAAAGCAACTATGTATCCAGCGGCATCAAGACTTTTCATGAACTGAATGAGGCTTTTCTCTCACTGACCGATGAGTCAGGAAATATAAAACCCTTTGAACAGTTCCTGAATGACGTTCAAAAGGTAAACGAAAGCTATAACCGTCATTACCTGAAAGCAGAATACAATTTTGCCCAATCATCTGCCCGCATGGCTGCCAAATGGCAGCGTTTCTGGAATGATGAGGACAGGGAACGATACCTGTTGCAATACCGCACCATGGGCGACAAGCGGGTGCGTGACAGCCACCGACTGATGCATAACATCACACTACCCATCACCAGCAAGTTTTGGGACTGGTATTTCCCGCCCAACGGATGGAACTGCCGTTGCAACGTGGTACAGGTGCGGCGTGGCAAATATGCTGAAAGCAATGAACATGAGGCTATGAACCTGGGCAGCCAGGCAACGGCCGGCAAGCATCAGGAAATGTTCCGCTTCAATCCCGGCAAGCGTATGACCACCTTCCCGGCTTACAATGCCTACACCATCAGCAAGTGTCAGAATTGCAAGGAAAACGGCGCATTGAAACTGGCGGCGAAGATACCGGACAATGAATTGTGCGCCGCGTGCCGGGTGGTGAGGGAAATGCGGAAAAATGAAACCCGCCTGTTGGAAATAAAACAGGCAAAGAAAGACCTTGTGGACTGGTATAAGAAGAACCTGCCATCCGTCAAAGTGGGCAAGTTTGAAGCCAGGCGCTTTGAAGTGGAGCGTGAAGACCATGTAGTGGTAATCAACAAGGGTTTCTATAACGAGGTGATTGCCCACTATAAAAACGACCCTCATTATGCAGAACGCCTGAAACTGTCGGAACAGGCACATGAGTGGATGAAGGAGGCTACCTTTAAACGGGTGGAATTGTCCGAACATCATCCTGATGCGAAATTTGATGTATATGAATACATCCATGAGGGTGTTGCTTATGAATTGAAGTGCAAGCAGAACCGGGATGGCTATTACCTGTATTACATGAAAAGAAAATAGTGAAATTCCCGTCGCCTTCGTAGTGTGCCGTTAGGCTTACGATAACTTGGAGTTTCACTATCTTCAATGCAAATATACGACTAATTATTTAATAAACAAATAATTATGAACGAAAATATAACCTCAGAACTGGAAAAGAAAATACAAAGATTCATCAGCCTCACCTTGAAAGACATCCGGGTGGAACTGGCCGAAGAATTCGACCGTAACTTTGAGCGGGAGGCTTTCTTCTGTGACAAGTGGAAACGGCGTAAATGGAACGATGACGAAAGCCGCGGGCTGCTTGTCAGTACCGGAGCCTTGCGCCAAAGCATTCAGGCGGAAGTGGTAGGACAGGAAAAGGTAGTCTTTTCTTCTGCTTTGCCTTACGCAAAGATACACAACGAGGGCGGCACCATCACCGTAACCCGTAAAATGAAAGGTTACTTCTGGATAAAGTACCGTGAAGCGATGAGACAACGATCTTTCAAACGTGACGGTGCCCAACGGAATGACAAAAAGAACCGTGGCATCAACTCTGCTGCCGAATTTTATAAGGCTATGGCACTAAAGAAAATAGGCAGCAAAATCATCATCCCCAAACGCCAGTTCATTGGTCGCCATCCGGACATGGAACGGCTGCTGCACGAGATAGCCATGGCAAATGTAAAAGAAGTATTCAATAATTAAATATCAACAATATGAGAAAACAACTTTACCTCAATCTGATTGACCGCCTGAAATCGGTTAAAGGCAAAAACTCTATCTCCCTGATTAAAACATTCGACCTTTGGAACGAACAGATAGACTTCATTGAACAGGAAGGAGCTTTCGATATCCCCGCCGTATTCATTGAGTTCTTACCTATAGAATGGAAAACACTCGGTGGCAATATCCAGCAGGCAGACGCATCCATCCGGTTGCATGTAGTCACCCCATGGAAAGGCTCGGAGCGCGACGGTTCTCTTTATCAGGAACAGGCCCTGCAACGCTTTGACCTACTGGATCAAATCCATAGTTGCCTTTTCAATTATCAAAAAGAGTATGAACACGGCAACTTCTGCATGTTTCGCCGCACCTCCAGTGCTACAAATCACAATCACGATGAATTGGTAGAAGATATAGAAACATTTACTTTTCGGGTAATGGAGAAAGCATAAGGCGAAAACCGTCACCTGAATAAGTCCAGTTGCAGTTCCTGCTGTTGCTTTATGATACGCGGGTCTGCACTGGCATTAATGATGTTATAAAACGTCTTTTCGCAAATGGGGTACTTAGGACGGATATACAGCCGCAAGATAGTCCGGTTAGGGTATCCCAGCTTGCTATATTTATCAACTATCTCGTTGATTTCCATAACACGCTTTGCATAACTGCGACCAACTATTTTTTATGTTTATGCATATTTTTATCCCGATATGAAACCTATTGAATGATACCTGATTACAGTTACAAAAATAGTAGATTCGACCGTAAAATAGAAACTTTGTAGAATAATATTCTATAAAAACACAAATTCGTCAACTCCAAGTTAGTTCCTTGCTGTACAAATGAAAGCAATTTATATGAATGAGCTGGCGCAGGAATATTTTCCCCGGTCTACCAAAAGAAGCGCTGTCACCCAGTTGCACCGATGGGTGGTGCTGTGCGTGCCGTTACAACGCAAGCTGGAGGAATTGTCATTTCACAAGGGACAGAAGGTGCTTACGCCGTTGCAGCATGAGGCGATGGTGGCTTTTCTGGGGGGGAACCAGGAGAGTGACCGACTTGCGGACGTTAGCAAAATGATAATCCCCGGCAGATTTGGGTCTGTCGGGGATTATTGCGTTATGGAACAAATAAAAAAGTCTATGATCTTCTTCTTTCCATGCCCGAAAATATAGTCAATCCGAATATTTCATAAATAATTTCGGATGTAGTATAGCCACCAAAGTTAAATTCCAAATTATCACTCTGGCACCAATACTTTAGATACAAAGTCGGAGTTCCTTGATAAAAGTCCAAAAACAGATACGCGGTATAATCGTATATTCCAAGGTCTGCAAACTCATTTAAAATAGCAGTATTGAAAACAGTACATTCCCCTGTCTTGTCCTCGTATCCGGACATGTCAAACCTGCGGTGGTCCTTTTTAAAGTCTTCGCCAATGGCCAGACGTTTTCTGATAAAATCAAGAACTTCTTCTTTAGGCTTGTGATTTAAAATTTCTATTTCTTCCATGTTTTTATTGGTTTAATGGGCGGCAAAGGTATGCTATTTTTTTAATATACCCTATTAACGGCTAATTTTTGTTCTGTTATACGTTATCTTCTACTGTTACAGATTCTATTTTCTCATGCTGAGGATTGCTACCTTTCAATAAGTCGTTTTTTATTCTATCAGCAATCCGGTCATTACTAACGGTATTCTTATCCTCGTAATCGTAGGATATAATAATAGTTATCTTCTTCTTTTTCATTTCTAATTTTTAAGCGTTAAAGCAAGATTCTAATTCTTTTCGCGTAATCTCTATTAAATTCTTATCCGTTGGATGATGGTTATCGTCAAGTGCGATCAATACAATTTCTTTTTTTACCCACATTTTCGGACAAGAAAATTCACCGTAGTAGTCAATCCCTAACATATCAAGCAGTTTAAAACCAGAGAAACCTCTTTGGTGATCTATCAATGTCTGCATATTGCGCCCAGCCTTTGTCCGCTTATTTGGAAAATACAGCCCCGCACGTTTGGAGTCTTCACGCCATACTTTAGCATCCACCTCTTCAGGATGAAGAAAATAGAAACCAATGGCGATGGGGATTCTACGTGCTCCTTGGTCGGTATATCCACAATATCGTTCGTATTTGTAGGGGATATTCTTTTTAAGGAACTCTTTGTTTTCTTCAGCGGCTTTGAGTTCTTCTTTGCGTTGGTCTTTCAATCTACGATAGATTTCACACTCCGTATTGGTTATTCTATAAAATATCATAGTTTATTCCTTTCTCCTCTGTTATTCGTTAATTACTTTAGTTCTAAGATGATTGATGAAACAATCTATTTCATTGCGCATCACAGAGAGTTTCTGTATAAACTCGGCTACGCTATCATCACTTGACTTGTGAAGTCGCACCTTTCCATGGCAATCGGAAATCTCTATGAATGAATCTCGGTCAACACCGTCCGAAAATTCAGTTTTACCGTCAAAGCAAACGACACTTCCAGTAGAGCGTGAATTTTCAGAGTTAAGCCAAATACGGCGGTTATAATATACTTTGCTCATTTCTAATCTGTTTTGAGTCGGTCGTCATCTTTTGTTTTGACTGATATTTCCAACCGTGTACTTAATTCACTCATGATAACTTCCTTTGTTATGGTAGTTATATAATCATATCCTAATCGTTTTAACTCGTTTCTAAACATAGTTCTTATCCAGTCCTCTATATTACTATCCGAACCATAGGAATTATTTATATATTCCTTCATTAGTTTAGGTAGTAGAGGTCTGATCTCATTTACTATATCTTGTTTAGATAAACCTAATTCATTATGAATATAATTCTTTATCGCTTTATATTCTTTACTTTTACTCATACTTGTTCTGTTTTGAACTATTTAAAAATTCTTTTTAAACCCACATTAACAGCATCCCTCTTGGCTTCATCGGATGGATGTACATATACATTTAGTGTTGTACTTATATCCGAATGCCCCAAAATCGTAGATACTGTTTTTATGTCTATCTTATTCTCAATCAACGTGGAAGCGAAAGTGTGACGAAGACCATGAAATTTTACCGCATGATCCAATTTTACTTTTTCTTTGATAAAAACATTATAATAATTACGGAATGTCCTAGGTTCGATGAAATGTTCATCACAAGAACATACATAGTATTCCGGATTGCATACAGATGCAAATTTCTTCACTATAGGGAAAATATCCCTCAGAATGGGTATGTATCGATCTGATGAAGTAGTCTTAGGAGATCCTATCTCTATCACTGTTTTTTCTTATCGCTGCCAACATTATCCGGATAATAGATACGCTCAATAGTCTTGTTGACGTGAATGACTCTGTTATCAAGATCTATGTCTTCCCATAACAATGCGCATATTTCCCCTATCCGCATTCCGGTACATATTGTCAATAAAATGTCTAAATTGCGAGGTGATGGATTATTAATGACGTAATCGACTATTTTTTTTATATTCTCCCGGCGTGTATCGTTCCACCTTTGCTCTGGATATCTTATGATTGGTCGGCCATGTAATTTTCCATGACGTATCTGGGACAATAATATCCAACTCATCTGAGGCAAAACGAATAAGCATCTTCATAACTATAAGGATGTCTGAGCAATACTTCTTTGATTTACCCGAATCAAGAAGTTCATAGATAAATGGCTGAATGACCTTCTTTCCCATAGTTTCCACGTCAGTATTGCCGAATTTGGGTTTCAGTATATTGAGATATATAAGCTGATAACAGCATAATGTTGACCCTTTGACCTGCCTTTTTTTTGATCGGTAGCCATTCTTTATATACTTCCTTTAATTTCATAATCACACTTTATTTCATCGTTAATATTAGCTTTGATTATCTCAGAGAAAGCGAGAGTATCATCTTTTCGATTAAGGAGGATATACTTTTGCTTAACTTCATTCTCCAACACATCACCATGATACACATATCCCATTATACCACGGATTGACAGATTAAGAAGCAGTATAGGTATTGATCGTGCAGACAATTCCCAACACGTTACCATGTTCTGTGAGGGAAAGTGTTCCTATGGGATCTTTTTGAAACAACGCTGCCACCAGTCCGCAATTATCATAGAGCCATTACCGGCAGTCGGTTCATGAATAGATCCGGTCTGGTTAGTTAAATCTGAACAGAGAATACCAAGGGAATTTGGTGTAAAGTCCTGCTTTTTTTGCTTACGCTCTGATAATTCACTTTCATAAATTTCTTGAAACCAATCAAAAGACATATCATTATTGTTTAATCGGATCAGTTCTCTGTAGACTCTATTACGAGTATCTAAATCGCCCTCTAATAAAGCCTGCACAGCATCCGGAAGATCTCTTAAATCCTCTATGTGGAATATTTTAAATACTTCTTCTTTCGTCATACTAATAATCTATTTCTGTTAACCATGCATTATCATTTTCAAAGTACATTTTATAGCCTCTTACCGTTTTGTGACCTTTCTTTTTTAGGCAAACATCACTTATGTGAGATGGAGTAATACATAATTTTGCACCAGCTTCATTTACAGAAGCATATACACCTATCAACTTCCTGTCTTTAATAGCGACGACAGATTTCTTATTCATGCCTGCACCAGTTTTATGATGCGCTCCACGATCTTTTACCAAACCTTTTAAGCTTCTACGCTTCGTCCACTTTGAGTGATAGGCCATTTTCTTTCCTTTATTATGTGGAGTACAACCTTTTAAAAACTGACCATTAACAAGGTTTCTAGTAGGTCGCTCGGGTGGTATATACAATTCACTCATTTCTCTATTGTTACGAACCATTCCGAGAACATCCTCGGAATGGTTCTTGATTGTTATTTCGTTAAATTCCAAAGTTTGCCTCCTGTCTTACTTACAGCCTTTTCCATAAACTCCAGAGTGTTATTATTGTCTACCGTGAAGCAGATTCCTACCACGCCGGACGATTTGTCAGACGGCTTTATTGTGAGCACACAAGGCTTATTATAGATTATCCAGTAGGATAAGAACTCAGCCATCAGGCTGTCATCAAGTTGTACCGCCATACGCTGCGGTGGAAATAATCCTGCCATTCTTAAACTTTTATTTTCTAAAAAACATATCTCCGCTAATAGCTCTTGCCATATCTTCCTGTGTCAAGCGAATGTACCGGAAGAAATTCTGTTCGGACTTATGTCCGGTAATTTTCATGATCTCCAGCGTCTTCATGCGTCCCGTCAGATACATATTCGTTGCCGCTGACCTTCGTGCCGTATGACTGCTAATCAATTCCCATTTTTCCTTTGTGACTGTCTTTAAATTACCTCCTACCGTATAAGAGTACGTGATTTTATCATTCAACCCGATCTCCTGCATGATTACTTTGAGATACTTGTTAAAGTATTGAATACAAAGACCACCGGGAACATTCCCACCGTACTTTGAGATAATTTCCTTCACGTAGTCGTGCATCGGAATCCTTACTGTTACGTTAGTCTTCTTAGTGCGCTTCACGATGAAGTTATCCAGGAAATTATCCTTTGTCAGCGTAGAATAGTCGGAGTAACGAAGGGCGGTGAGACAACCGATAACGAACAGATCACGGATACGTTCCCGCGCCTTCCGCCTGTCCTGATGGGTGAACTTATAATAATAGATACGGGCAATCTCGTTCATGCTCAGGAATACAGCATTCGTTTCTTCGCACCTTAAATCTATTTCATCATAAGTTGTGTCTACCGCATAATTGTATTGGGAGGCTTTGCGCACCATAGACTGCATTTTCTGTATGTAGCCTACAATCGTGTTGTGCCTCAGACCTTCATTCTCCAAGTAAATGATAAAATCGTCAAGAAACTCTTCTGTGACCGAATTTGTAAATATGTCACAATCATATAATAGGGAAAACTTGTTCAGATGCTTGATGATGGCATCGTAGCAAGCGGGATAGTGTACCGACTTACGCCGTGCTCTCTTTTCAACCATTTCATGTATGAAGTCTGCGAAAAGAATACCTTCCAGAGGCTTGTTCTGTCGGAAATGGTTTATATAGTCCTTACGCGGTTTCGCGTCATGGACCGGATGGGATAGTGCTAATGCTGTTTTGGCTTATCATTTTAATTGGGTTCTTTCTTCATTAATGGTACATAAGGTTTTATTGTGACCTCTCTTATTGCACTCACCTTCACACGTCCGCTGCCTTCGCAGTCCGGACAAGTTTCGATGATCTCGTTTTCTTCCCATTCATCCAGTTTGGTAATGAAACCTGCACCGCTGCATCGGCGGCACAGGCAGATCTTTGGGTGTTTATACCGACGTTCTGTTTTTATTTTCATTACTCCCTTCCTGCTTCGGAAAATTCGGGTTTCACATCCGGTTCCGCTTCGTAGGGGTAAACATCCATAATGGTAGTTTCGGCTACGGAAGCAATCACATAATCGGCCATGGTGCCTTTCATGCCTTCATCCAACTTCTTCACAGCGTCACGCAAGTCAGCAGCCTGTACTAATACCTGAGTGGATATGCGCTTCTCGCACCCTGTTTTTTCATCCCGCGTGATAAAGAACAGTTTGCATTTAAACCAACGGTCGGCAGAATCTTCATCACTGGGAAATAGCTCGCTGTAATTGGCACGGGCTACATTGGATACCGTGAACTCTCCGCTGATGAGCGGATTAAGTTCTTCAATGATGCGTGCCTCTGCTTCCGTAAAACTGAGGGCATCAACCAGATAAGGTTCTGTGACCTTCTTGTTCATTCCATTCTCCATTACCTTTTCGTAACGGATTTTACACTCAAACCATGTGTGCATTGCCATAATTACTTGTTTTTAAAGGGTTATTTAATGTAGATTGATAGTACAGGTGTGCCGTTACGTTTGAAAAGAAGCACTGTCTCGCCACTGTCTTCCACTATTTCCGTAGTTACCCGGCTGGTAAGTATCAGTCCTTGCCGAAGCTGGTCAAGATATTTGTCCAGCGAGTGTTTCAATTCCTCAAAGTCATCGCGTGTACCTTCGTAACGATATCGCTGAGCGTTCATCAGCGCATGCATCAGGAGTTGCAGCCACTTGGGATGCTTCTCCTTTGCGATATTACATTTATAAGTGAGTATTGCCATAATCCTACATCGCCGATAATGATAATGGTAACTTAACCTCTTTCCCATCTTCATCTTTCATCGTTACTTCTATGAATTGACAAGTAGGAATAGGACGGTAGGCGTCCTTTATAATATTAATACCATCAAGGAAACCTTTGTCCTGGCTCTTTACGGCTAATTTTTCCAGTTCCAGGACTTTGTTTGCTTTCAATGCTCCCTTACGGTCTTTTGCCAGCAACCCCATTGCAGTTTCCACCAGTGCCGCACTATTTTCATCTTTAGCCAATGTAGAAAGATATTCCTTTACTTTTGCTATTCCGGCCTCTACTGTATCATCCCAACCTTCATTCACACGATTGCCAAGTGTGATGCTCATGCGGCTGTCTGATGTGGTAAATGTGTCGCTTTGGCGGCCTACTTTGGTTTTGAATAGTTCTTCTTTCATCTTAATGATGGTGCCAAACTCTGAAAAGATTTCTTGCTTTACGCGCATCATTTCAGATGACAGAGTTTGCAACTTCTTTACACTGGTACACACTGTAGTGTCTACCAATGCCTTGTAAGCGTTTCTTTCCTGCTGTATTTTCATGGCTGCTGAATGTTCCTCAGCTTCCAACTGTGCCTTTAATTCGGCTTTCTCTGTAGGTGTCAAATCTTTTAAATTCATATTACTGTTTGTTTATAGTTAATAATTATTCGTTTTCATCATCCCAGCCTGTGGTTCCGTATTCCTGCATCATACTGAGGCGGATTTCTTCATCACAGAAGTTGATCAGTTCATTATACATTGTCGTTTGATCTAGGAAGCCAAAGCGTCCAACCTTGTTGCGGATACTTTCTTTTAATTCTTCGATGGTTTCATTCATGGTCTTTCTTTATCTTATGTTCTTAAAATTTTGGACGATAACACATTGTTCCAACTCACTTTTGCTGTAATAGACCCTATTTTTCTTTTTGTAGCCTGGAACAAGTCCCTTATTAGTCCAATCTCTTAAAGTAACCCGACTACACCCTATGAATTCACATGCTTGGGTTTGATTGACAAAATCTGTTATATTCACATCTGCCTTATTCAAGCGGGTCTTGTAATCAGGCTCCTTCAATAAATTGTCTATTTTATTTTCTAAACGGTTAACTTGCTCAATCAAACGTAATATCAAATCTGAATCCACATATGTCATTTTAGAGGAGTCATGATTTTCTTCTGATTCAATACTTTCTGTTATAATGCCCGGAAGTAATTCTTCCAGTTCAATACGTCCTGCCAAGTATCGCGCAGCATCACGTGCGGCAAAGAATAGATTTTCATTCTTGTGTTCTTCGCTCACATTCTTTACGAAGTTATCAAACATCCATGCTTCTGTGCGCTTATCCTCCAGAATACCCACTTGTACCAAGCTGGCATCATCTCCTTTTTGTCGTAAGATGCAGATCGCATGGGTTATCTCTGCTTGCTTTCTCATTTCTTCTTATTGTTAAGTTCTTGTTCTTCCTTTCTGGCAATAGCTTCCATTTGTTTCTTTACCTCTTTCAGTTCCTCCATGGTCATCACGGTCAGGTTCTTGCGGAACTTAGTCCGCTGGCGGCAAAAAATATTGATCTTGGCGAAGTTCATCTGTCGGTCTTCTTCCGTTTCTGCCGGATAATCCTTATTCAAGAAGGATATTCTCATAGAAAGCGAATAGATGGAACGGCACAATGCTTTTGATTCTTCCTGCCGCTTCTTCTTATTCTCACCGTTCAGTTGCTCCAACAAGTTGCGGGCTTCGTGCATGGTAAGATCTTTGGTGCTGCTTACCCGTCCGTTGGTGTACTGTGTGACGAAATCGTGTCGGTCATCATCGTCATAACCCATACTGTGGAATGTGGCGTGCAGGGCTTTTAGCTGCTGCGGCGTTACAGGTCTTTCCTTCATTGTTTTCATTATTCTTTTTTTTAAAGTTCTCCGAAATGTTCTTTTGCTTTCTCCGGCCAAATATCATAATGTCCTACAGGTCCGGTAAATCTACCCTTGGATATGGCACGGTAGCCTTCCACATATATTTTTAGTGAAGCATCATACATCACGCTTCTGGCAGCACGTCCGTTGGGAAAGTTCCCATCTGCATGACTGATGAAAATTATCAGTTTGTTCTTGTGCTTCTCCTTGAAAGCGATATACTGTTTATAATTCATCTGTGCATACTGGAAACTGTCTATCACAATGAAATCGGGACTTTTCTGACGTTTAAGCCGGAGGCTCAACTGTTCCATATTCTCATTGTCTATCAGCAAGAACCGTTTGTTTACCTCCATCATTCCTTCACGACGAATGGCGTTCTGTATGGTAAGACAGGCACCTTCTTCCAAACTGTCATAAGCCACTCTCCCGAAACGGCACAACTCCTTGCAGAGCTTTAATGCGAAGGAGGTTTTTCCGTTGCCCGAATTTCCCCAGATAATCCATACCCCCTTTCGCTCCGGAGTGCCGAAAGCATCGTACCATGCGCCTTTAAAATCCAGCGTGTCATATTTTATACTGAGCATTTCACGAACTCCCTTGGCGTTACGGGCAAAAGTGATTGCCTCATTCTTCATTATTGTCCCCCTTTCTGCGGCGTGCTTCAATGATTCGTTTGCGGGCGTGGACGGTGCGCTTTACGCGGCGAAGGTCATTCTCGCTTTTCTTTGCTTCCAGCAATACTTTCTCTATCTCTGCCGTATCTGTCAGGCCGTTAGCTTGGCAGATGGCATAGATGTCGTTGGTTTCCGTGGCGGACACTTCGTAGAACTTGCGGCCTATGCGGCTGTGTATTTCCTTGTAGCCTTTCTTGTTGTAGCGAAGACCACTTTCAATGCGGCGTTTGATGAAGTCCGTGCTGAGGAATGCGATTCCGGCGTGTCCTTCCAAACGGTTGTAGATGCTGATGAAGTAAGTGAACACGCTGTCGGTCAGCTTGTCGCCTTCGTCAAAAATGATAAGCGGCTGGTTTAAGAACGCGATCATGCTGATAGCGTTTTCCAGTATGTCGCGAAGATTGGTACTATCGGTTGGCGCGCCTACCTGTTTGGCGATCTCGCGAACAAAGTCACTGCGGTGCATATCTTCCGAGCACAGGATATAGAACACATTGCGATGCGTGCGACGGTATTCAATGGCAGCAGTAGTTTTTCCGCATCCGGCATCGCCTACCACCCAGTGCACGTTCTTGTAGGTCTGTGCGTCGGCAAAGGCAAAGGTGATATCTTGGAATGTCTTGCTGTCGTGTATTCGCCAGCACTCAAAGCTAAATCCGATCTGTGTGGCTATTCGGGTAAACATATCATCGCTGATGTTCTCGTATTTGTTGTTCAGAATCTGCGAAACGGTAGCTGCGCTGACGTTTTGCAGGGATTCTGCCGCACGGTTGCGTGTGGGGTAATTGTCACAGTAGCGGTTCAATGCGTCGCGTACTGTGTTCTTTTGATCTAATGTCAATCCTTTCATTGCTTTATTTAGTTTTTAATTGGTTTTTAAATGGTGGTTAAAATTCTTCCAGTCGTTCCAACTCATCGAAGGTGATGCGTGACAGTTGCTTGGTGTAGTCGCCATCCGAAACGATTCCTCCGAGTGCTTCCACGTCTATCAGTGCCGGTTCGGGTATCTCCACTTTTTCGGGTATCGGTACCGGGGCTTTCAGCCTTCCGGCCTTCATTTCCTCGCGGTAATGTTCCATCTCCTTTTTCGATATGCCCACAGGCAGTGGGATATTGAGCTGGTAATAGCCTTCTGTCTTACAGACTTCGACAAAAAGGTCCTCGGCAGCGATATACTGTGCTGCCTTGGTGCGCTTGTTGGCATCCAGCTGAGAGAACAGTATTGCGTTTTCTTCCTCGGTGCGTTCCTGTGTAGCACGGTGTATCGCCACTTTCGGAGTTGCGGTGGCTGCATACTTCAACCCTGTTTCGGTCACCTGCCACAGCTCGATGCGTGTCATGTCTTCCGGGTCGTAGCGGTAATGGAACTTGTTGCCGAGGTTCAGCAAATGGAAATTCATATCTATATTGCCTTCATCATCATATACCATGTAGCGGTACTCTTGATTTTTGATGCTGAACACATAGCCTTCCTTTTGATAGGTGACAGGCATCAGGGAATAGATCATGAAGATTTCCTGTGCCTCGTAGTCATCTATGGACTGCGCTTTCGGATTTTCGATGGCGGTCTGCATCTCGATGCGGAGCATGCCTGTTTCACTTGTGGGGTGGACGGAATGGTTCCATTTCTCGCGGCATCCGGCATAGATTTCTTTCAGTTCTTCCAAGGTGGGGAGCTTGTCGATGTTCTTCGTGATCAGCTCCATGTTGGGCTTGCTGTTCAGTTTCTTAGCAGTGACATTCTGCCCTGTGAAATTATACAGCTTGTGAAGCACCTGAGCCTGAAAGCGGCCGAAAGCAGCCTCTATGGTTTTGGATTGTCCGTTGTGAGGCATAGTGGTCTTATGCAGGTGGCATATCTTCTTGAAGAATCCTTGCGATGCCAGTTTTTTATGTCCGCCCTGGTTGTCGGTCACTATTTCGTATGGTTTCACCTTCCATTGCCGGATGGCGGAACGGTAAGCATTATACTGACTTAGGAAGTTTTCGCCGTCGCCAATGTAATAGCCCAGAAGCGCTTCACCGCACGCATCCATTACTTCGTATACATCAGTAGCGCGTGCTACCATGCGTTTCTGCTTTTCGTCATATACCTTATAATATAGGTTCAGGCGTGTACCGTCCGAATACCAGAGGGCGTTAGGCATTGCAGGCAGAATGGTATCGAAGGTAGGCATATACTTATTTTTAAATTCACGTTCACCATATACAGCCGCATACCACCATATCATAACCTCAGGAGAGTACAAGTAGTTATGCACAGTAGTGGGCGACTTGATAGTCTTCAATCCGCGCAACGGTGCCTCGCGATTGTATTCCTCGAATATCTGCATGTCGGTGTAAACAGGAAACTTGCTGCGCTTCAACTTCAACAATAAGCGTCCTTCTGCTTTACTTATTTTTTGTGCAGCTTTATTGCCAACATTTCCGTTAATCAATGCCACATAACCATATTTCTTGTATGCGTTAAACTTTTCACGCAAGCGTCCCGGATTGGTAGGCAATGTATGGTTACATCTTTCGCGTAACCTCTCGCATGTTTTCAGCACGCTGCTCCATGTTTCGGGGCGGCGGGTGTGTCCGCTTTTGGCATGATCGGCATTGCGCTTCTTTTCAATACGCACCATTTCGTTCATTACCTGCGCATTGAGTATATATTCCAGTTGGCGCTCGGTGGAGATCTTCCCACCATTGGGAGCCACATACTTCTTGTAGAAGTCTACGGCTTCGGCATCGAACTTAATCTGTGTGCTGATATACATTTCTTCTTCCTGCTTTTTCATGGCTTCTTTTACTCCTTTGTATACTTCATCATAGGCGGCACGGACTTTTTCAATCATAGAGGAATAAGCCACTAATGCCTTTCTGCCGTTCCCGCCTTTTTGCACTACTGTCAGTTTGCCTTCGCGCACGTACTTGTCATAAGTCGGTTTGCTGATGATGCCACCGCCTACCAGTTCCGCAAAGCTGACGCATAGTATGTTTCCGTACATTTCCATAGTCCTTAATTCTTTATTTATAGTGCAAGCCCCGGAATCGAACCGGGGAATGAGCCGCCTTTCTGTCTTTTTACCCCTACCGAAAACACGTGGTTATATGAATTATCTATTATGAAGAACACTGTTATCTTGATTACTCAGAAAGGTTCCTTGCTTGCTCCTTTATTTATTGAATCTTATTGCCGTTGTAATCATACTGATATACTCTACCAGCTACATCTATACTCCTTAAATGAAAACCTTGAGGGGTTGCTTCTTTGGCAAATTCTTCTATCGTTTTGTAATCCATATTTTCAGGAATGTCCGCTTCGGAACAACACCCCATGTCCTGCCAGTTATACACGAAAGGATTATTATTTATCCATGTAACTTTTACTTTCATTTTACTGCCTCCTTTTTATTCTTATTAATAAATACTTCAAGTAACATTATAACTGAAAGAATAAGAAGTACGACACTGGCATCAATTTCTTTCCCTGTAGCATTAATACTATCTGCTAGAGATACTGACATCAACATTCCAATGCTTGCTGCTACACACTGAATAATTCTAAATGTTTTCATATTGATCTGATTCTATAGGGTTACTACATTCTGATAAGGATTCTCCGTTTCCTCAAACAGCTTTCCACCATGATTTAAAGCCCATGCACGAATAAGCATTGCCAGCGCACTATCTGTTTGAAATTTCAATGCTGCATACACTGTTACTGTAGACACTCCCTTGATGTCTGCAATCTCTTTTACTTTGTCTTTGTCCAGTTTGATGTACTTTTCTTTTTTTGCCATATACTTTGATTTATGAGTTGTTATTTTTATCTTTGAGCACTATCTTAATTGATTAAGATGTGGCAAATCTAAGGATAATTATCACAATTACAAAACAAAATCGTGATTATTTTCACGACTAAATTTTTAGATATGATAGAAAGAATAGAGCAATTTATTAAAAGTCAGGGGATTAGCACAAGATCTTTTGAACAAAAAATATCTGCTAGTGATGGTATGATAAGGCGTGCTATTAATAATAAAACAGATATTCAAAGTAAATGGATAACCCTAATTGCGGATAATTATCCGCAATTAAGTGTCGATTGGTTAATCACGGGGCGCGGCTCTATGCTTCGTTCTGACCAGCAAGCATTAGTTAGCTACGAACCTGCTATTGGAGTGCCCTACTATGATGTCGATTTTATAGCAGGATTCGAGCAAATATTCAATGACCAGACATTGCTTCCATCTCATAATATTGTTTTTAAACCCTTTGAAAAAGCTACGCTTTGGTGCAATGTAACAGGTCATAGTATGGAGAAAAAGATAAATCATGGAGATATTATAGCTTTAAAAGAATGTACAGTGAACGATGTGCAATATGGAGAGATCTATGCTGTTGTACTGGATACTATACGAACTGTGAAAATACTTCGCAAATCAGAAGACCCTAACAAATTTCGCTATGTTCCAGTAAACAAAGCGGAATATGATGATCAGGATTTTGATAAAAGCCGTATCATAAAGATATATGAAGTATTGGGCAGTATCAGCAAGTTCTTCTAAAATAAATTAGTGTATGATACAATAAAAATAAGGTTATGGAATTGATAGATTCAGTTAGAAAGCATATAAAAGAGATTGGTTGGTATCAAGATAATGCTAATTTTTCTAGAGAAATAGAGCAATTTATATCGGCTAACGAAAACTTGAGTGAGTCTGAACTTCTAGAAAAGATTTATTCAATATATGGAACTCGTATAAAATTCCTCGAAGAAGCAACCCGAATTAAATACCTCGCATCAATAAAATCTTGGATTAACTTCTTTGGAATTCTTTTTATCATTAGCCTTGTTATTGGGATAATTTATGCATTCGCTAATATCAGTTAATTTTAAAATAAATATCGAATGCGATTAAAACAATAAACTAATGCCATGAATGAAAAGGAAATACAGGAACAAGCCTTAATAAAGCAGTTTAATCAACAGGGTAGAAACCTCATAGAATCCCATTACTCATTGGCTAAGGATATAACACTAGCTGGAGCGTCTCTATTTGGTATTCTTGTCTCTTTAACAGATTCCAGTAAAGACAACTATTGGGCACGTTTATTTTTTGTTTTATCTCTATGTCTAATAGCACTAGGCATCCTAGCGACTGGAATTTCAATGCTCGGGAAAGTTTCGTATGATAAACAGACTCTGAGTCGGACACTTTGGCGTATAAATAGTACGAAGGACGGAAAAAGCACCGGTGAACCGCCTTACGAAAGCGGCGGTATTTCTTTTGATACGACTTTAAAAGTCGGAATAATACTTTTATTGGCATCGGTTGTTTCGTTAGTGATGTTCATTATAATAAGAAATAATATTTTCTGATTAATGCTCCCGACACAAATGTCGGGAGCAAATCAAACCCAATAAAAAACTAATACCGCAATTCCTGCTAAAAGGTTGTTGCGAAAGATGGACTCGAACCATCACCTCTTGGATATGAGCCAAGTGAGCTTCCAACTGCTCTATTCCGCGATATTTAAGCCACGCACACGCTTTTACACTACTAAAATACATCTTATTAATGACATATCAACTATAAATCAGTCACTTACACTACCTTTGTTATCCATACTATTGCGAAAATAACGATACTATCTACCCCTAAATACTACATAAACGAATCTAAATACACCGATAAATAAGAATATTAATACTTAAACAACGGGCATAAGTTGTTAAAATGGTATGCCCAACTTTTATTTTTGATGCTTTTTTAATGTAAATGGGTATGTCCAACTATATGCCCAAAGGTATGCCCAACTCGTTTTTTAACACTTTACGCGTTCTTTTACCTGCAACTGTTTTGCTCCCAGTAAAACATCATTTAAACAGTTCTCTAAACAACAAAAGAATTCCCCTCAAACGCCCGAAATCTTCTTTCTAAGCCATTTGAAGGGGATTTATAAGGTATTTCCCTTGCGATGTTACATATTAGCCTCGAATGTTACCGTTTAGGCTGTTTGAATGTTACATGATTGCTCGGTATTTCCACATGTCGATTTGTGACAGTCGCAAAGCCGCTATTTGCTTAAACGCCCTGTTTATCGCTGTTCTCGATGTTTTGTTCGATGCGAGATGTGACGCATTTCAATCTGTGCCCCCTAATTCACTCATTTCTTCCAACTGCTTGTCCTCACCCGCCACGTGCACGTTCTTATACTTCTTCACATCCATCAACAAGTAATCAGGCTCCACCTCCACCTGCTTGCGACGCTGCACAGCCTCAAAGTAATGAAGCTGGATGCTTTCAGAAGTCAGCACACCCTGCTTTTCATAATACTCCTTGTGAAAGAAACCACGTTCCACCAAAGCATCCACCACGCTTTGCACAAACTCAGCCGTGTAGTCGGCAGGCAGTTTGCGGGTGAACAGCAGGCATTCATCCTTTCCCCATTTATAATAGAAACCCTTGTGATAGATTTTGCCCAGCAGTTTGATGGCAAGCAGGGTTGCCCTGCTGTCATACTCCTGCTCCACCAATAACACCTTGTCGTTGTCAAAGAAGTCCACGCTCAGATAGAAGAAGTCCAAGCCCATTGTCTGTAATGCCATCGCTTATGCCTCCCCTTCCGTTACCAGGTGAGTAATACGGAAGGTGCGCCATTCCTCCATCTCCACATCCCAATACGCCATAAATTGGCAACCCGGACGGTGGCGGTAAGGCTTGCCCAATTCCCGTTCATAATTTGCCAACGTGCCGCGCATTTTTTTATACAGCAATTCCTGATGGAAGATATCTTCAGGGGCATAATAGGACAGTGTAAACACCGCTTCACCAGTTTTCATTTTATCTACCAAATAAGATAGATAAATCTCTCTTTTTTCGTCTGTTTTCATAATTATTTATATTTACATATTACATTCCATAAAAATAGGAGGATATCCTTTCGGATACCCTCCCCACACGCTCGGTTTATCACACCATGGCTTGCACGCCAAGCGTTCCCGCTATGGCAGTAATCACAGCCGTTACCAACTTCAAAATAAACATCAGTTTTGTACGTTTCATACCATTTTTAGTTTTTAAATTCATAATTAATTAACCGGTTCCTCTTCCTTCTTCTTTTTCTCGGTAACGCATTGGTAGCTCATGTTGTTACACATATCCACCAGGTCATCACCTGCCGTAAACAGGACATGGCAACCCTTAATGTTGGAGTCATTAAATTGCTCCAAAGTTTCCGCCCCACTCTGGCGGTTGATGGTAAGGCGGAAGCTGCCCAGTCCGCCCAGACGGACGATGTTTCCCAACTGCAACTGCTCCATGGCATGTTCCAGCAGGGTTTCGATGGCTCCCATGCTGTCACCCATCGTAAAGGTGGAGTGCGCACGGCACATTTTACACAAGTCACGCACTTCAATCACGGTAGATGATTTTGCCGTGGCATAAAACATAGGGGCCGCATCCTTGCTTGAGGGATTGGGGCGGGCACTAATAGAATACTGTAATGCCATAAATAAAAATAGTTAAGGTTTAAGTTAATACTGTTACGTGAGAGGGCGTTTCCCTTTCACATGACAAAGATAGGCATTCCCCATTTAGCAATTCCATATATTTCCACTTATGGGAAGATAAGTAGAGATAAGGAAATTTAATGGCAGATAAATGCAAATAGAGTAGTACAATTATTTGATATTACATTAATTTTGTATTATATTTGCACAATTTATTTAATTAAACAAAGAATAGGTACAATGAGTAAAAATGAAAACGGTAGCTTAAATGGAGCAAACGTAAAAAGAGATGTAAAAGGAGTAGACAATTTGCCACAAGGCAATATCGGGAAAAAGCAGTTGGCGATGAAATACCATCCCACCCTTACTTATTCGGGAGCCATTAAGGCATTCAACCGGGAAATTGAGGCAAATTCCGAATTGAAAGCGGAGTTAGAGAGAAATTATTGGGATGCGAAAGTGTGTATGTACACCATCATACAGCGAGACAGTATCTTTAAGCATCTGGGTAATCCATATGATGATCCATCTTTGTAGTTACAACTTTTATGTTCTTTAAAAAAACGGACGTCCGAATTTGGAAAACAGACGTCTGTTTTTGAAATTCGGACGTTCATTTTTGGAAAATGGGCGTCCGTTTTTTATATTTACCCTGACCGATTCCAAACCAATTTTGTCATCGACAAGCGCCTCGGATAGTAAAGGTAGCACAAATCCTTCAAAGTCCACAATATTTGAGGATTCTTTTCGTAGCTGCTGTTTGCTTTGTAGAGCAGCATCGACATGTCCAGACAAATGTCCACCATCCGTGCCCCCAAACTATATTTATAGAAACGGGGAAAGTCTTGGGTGACACGGATCAGCAGGTTCAATAACCGGTACGTGTCACGGTAGAGGGGTAAATCTTCGGATAAGGCCATATTTTTTTGTTTTCGACCCGCTTCGCGGGAATAGATTTAAATAGATAAATTTATAAATAAAATCAGAAAGCGAGAACACAACGCACCCTAATGAGGGTGCCGCCCTTATTGCAGTAGTCCAGGTAGAGATTGCCACCGCTGCCGAAACCCACGTAGCAGGCATTGTCGCTACTGTACTCCGAACTCGACCAGAAATGTGTGTCCTTGCTGAATGTCGTTGCGCCATTGATTTTATCCAAATACTTATTCATATTTTTTATGGCTGTTTCAGCAGCACCGGATAGAGATGTAGAACTGTTTGTACTCTCCTGAAAGTCGGTCAAATCTATCCCACCCAGATTGGATAGAATATCCCACCACTGCCCCATACTAGGAATAAACCAACCGGTGGCATTATTAGGAACGGCAACACTGTAGTCCCTGGCTGCAGCGAAAGCCTTATAGGTATCTGAGCTATATCCTCCATTTGTTAATTTTTCAAACATCCAATGCGTTTCGGCGTAACCGTCAACGTTATGGTACATCTTCTGCAAATTGTTGGTATTATCCTTAAAAGGCGTTCCGTCACTACCATCACTGTTTTCATCTTTATTGTATACTCCCCACTGGCAACCTTCCGAAGCATTGGTCAATGCCATTACAAGACCGTGAGGGGTCGTTACGCTTTTTCCTGACAACGCAGTTTTGGCTGCTTCGCCTATACGGTTGGCGTCTGTACAACAAACAATACCTATACAAGCTGTCTTTTGGTCATCCGTAAGCGAAGCAACTTCACCCGGTATCAAGTAGCCGTTACCGCTTGCATCCTTGCAATAGAAATCACCCACTCTAACTTCATCTAAAGAATAATTACCGATACTCAAACTTGGAGCCAATGTATAGCGAGTCTTTTCGGCTAAAGTGGTTGCCGACATGCTACCGCTATATGCTTTATTTGCATTATATGTAGCGAACCAACGGTCACTTGCGCTTATACTCAGCGGAGTTGTAATAATCCGGTGACTGCCGTCGGCAGCCTTATAAGCCGAATAAGGATTGCCGTTGAGGGTAAAACTCACATCACTTATCAAAGAACTGCTATAAGTGACTTCTGTTGATGACTCGTTGATATTACAGGTTATACTGACAGAGGACGGAAATGAAAGCAAGCAATAAGCGTGCTCAAAATTTATTTCCAGTTTTTTCAGCGGGGTATTATCTGATGTGCTCCACACCAGCAAGTCGGAAGCACGGTAAGTGTCCTTACTACGCTGGTCGAGCAGAGGTTGGAATTTCTTTTTCAAGTCCTCTATGTTTTTTATGCCGTCAGCTTGCTTTGTATATGGGAAGTAGGCAAGGTAAGTTCTGGCTCTATTGTTGTAGTTGACAGCTACCTTTCCTTCATTGCTATTGCCGTCGAAACTCCATGCACTGCCGCTGTATATATAAGGAATATTGTCGGACAGTATTTCACCGTCCTTATCCAACACAATGATGCCCATACGGTCACCCTCCTCAAAAGCGGTTTTCTCGTCACTGTCATCCGCACGGGTATCGGGAGCGCCGTCTATAACAAAGCTGCTGACACGGGCGCTCAGTTGCAACGCTTCATCGCCCTGCCGCAAAGGGCTGTCGTAATCCTCGCCGCTGCAAGCACTGAGCAGAACGAGAGAAAGAAATACATATATCAGTTTCGTTTTCATCATTTATCCAAAGTTTAAAAGGTTAATATGGCACGGACGTACCTAAGGTCATGTTTTTCTCGATATCCGCTGGTGCCGTCGTTAAGAGAAACATACCCGACAGTATAATTGCTGTATTCGGAACTTGATAAATACTCATCCGATTGTAACATTAAAACATCTGTATGAATATTATCTTTTACTCTATATACCTCTTTAAGTTGCCCGGTAGAGGGAAAGTACCAGCCACTGGTGTTGGCCGGAACTTTGACTGTTTTACGATATTCTGAAATATAATAGGCTGCCGGATAACACCTATCTTCTCTACCGTTAGGTTTTAATTGTCCCCTTTTTATGGCTTCCGCTATAACTTTTTGAGTATTGCTATAACCGGCAAAATCGTCCTGATTGGTAGATGTATCTATCAAGGTTCCCTTGCCACCCCATATACATGTACCGGTATGGGCATCGCGCAAAGCTACCACATAGCCGTGAATCACGTTATCGTTAAATGTATTCGGGGCATAGTTTGGAACGTTGTCTCCATCGGCTGCACCTACCTTAAACACAACTCCAATACAAGCCGGAGAACCACTGCTATTATAAGTAGGAGAGCAAGTGCCGTCCGCATAATAATAGTAGCCCACTTCCACATAAGATGTACGGACCAACGAAATATCAGTACGGATATTACTATAGGTAAAGGTATAAGTCCGCCCACTGGTGCCGGCATCGGACACTACCTTACAATCTCCCAGACCTTTTGAAATAAAAAAACCTTTTAAGGGGTCGCTACCTGTCACGGTATAGCTGATCGAGAAAGTTTTGCTGTGGTTGCTTATCTCATAAACGTTGGAAGTTCCTACCTGTGTGGCTCCTGTAATATTGTCCGCTGTCAGTCCGTGGTCTTCGGGCAGGTACACACGGAATGTAGCTTCCGTCCCTTCATCACCTCCCGCACTGCCGCCCTCCGTCCACGAAGGATAAGTATTTATTGTTACACTTTCCAGACCTTTTTCATTCACCTTAATGGTATAGTTGTATTGCTTGCCGGCTTCGAGATTGGCGTCGTTCTCGGGAGTATAGAAGTATTCACGACCGCTTATCGTCACACGGATAAACTTTTGGCCTGTCATATCCTGTGGCACTACAAGTACCTGCCCGTCGGTGGTGGGGGTAATCCAGCCGTTGACGCTTCCGGTTACTATCCCTTTCGCGAAAGAGACTTGGGTATAGCCGTAGATACTTACAGTTGCTTTGGTCAAGTCTGTAATAGAACTATCATCTGTTGTCAGAGTATAAGTTACTTTCGACATCTGATACACAAAGGATAATGAAACAGCACCAGTGGCGGAGAACTTGGCGGTTGTTTCCGCTTTCAGGTAATCGAAGTCGGCGAAGCCTTGGGATTGGTCGCTGATGTCTTTAGTGGTAACATCTTCGGCAGGATACCATGCCGATATCATCAATTCTTCCGTATTCGTTTTCCAGTAGTACACAACGCTTCGGTTGACGGGTTCCCTC
>Ga0192244_10196_pt1 | contig 26043 bp, 28 predicted proteins | sample Koala_Koa27_L3_FD_131234 | JGI IMG/M metagenome (GOLD analysis project Ga0192244, IMG submission 131234) | Enriched cells from koala feces incubated with labeled cellulose particles, San Francisco Zoo, California, United States - Koala_Koa2-7_L3 ... | reverse complement strand
TGTTTTCACGGATGGGCGCTTTTCTGGTACTACCTGTACGCTTAAGGTTTACACCAAGCTTTATAATCATGACAATTCAGGACTCTATAACGTCACTCGCCGCTCCAAAAGCATCACTGTCCGCCTGCTCAGTATCAGTGAAGCAGAATTTCGCTATCTGAAAGCTTTAAACTATCTGGAATCAGACAACTATGAGGAAGCACTCATGGAACCTGTTATCATACCAAGCAATGTAAAAGGCGGTCTCGGATTTGTAGGAATCAGTTCGGAAACAAGAATGACAATGCAGCTGCCTGATGAGATTATTGACAATGAAAACTTACCACCATATACTCAATAAGATTATACCATGAAGCATTATATTCTTCTCTTGTTAATAGCCGTGTCTTTCTGTTCCTGCCGAAGTTCGCGCAGCATGCAGAAAGAATTGAATGGCATGCGTAGCAATCTTTTCTATGAGCTTATTTCGCAAGAATATACCGGCAAAGTCAAAGACAGCATCTATCTGGATTTTATAGATTACTCCAACACTGATTATTACAGCACTATCAAGCGGAAAGGTGGTTTCTTCATTCCACTGATTATCTTTAATAGACAACAGGATCGCTTCCGCACACGGCTGGGTGAGCATTCTCTCAGCCAACTTTATCGTGAATTCCTCACGGATGCATTATTAACCGAATGTAATAGTAGTACCTGCTTCCAATTAATAGATAACAAAGACAATCAAGTTCCCGCTGACTCTGTTTACCGCCTGGAGGTAAAAGTCAGGCAGAATGAAACAACTGGTGGCGTTGTTTTAAATGAAAGCGGATTTATTTGGTTCGAAGGTGGTTACATAACCTTGCAAAGCGCTCGTTACCGCCCGGCACAAACTCAACTTTCCATTTCTATACGTTTTTCGCACCATGGCGATTGCTTGTTAGACAAAACCTACAATGTCAAGCATAAGCAGTCTCGCAGAGATCGGAGCTATGAAGATTTCTATGCCGCCAATCAAGGCTGCCTGGATGATATGGCAGAATGTCTGTCACTTGCCACCCGGGAAATTGTTGAAGAAATCAGCCAGGAGCTGAATTTACTCATGTCCGCCCGATAGCCTATTATACATTCCACGCAAAGCATCCACTATCATTCTGATCGACCGTGTACGATAACCATATTACATTCATATTACAAAAAAGACCTCAAACAATCAAAATAACATCATATAATTGATCTATATCAAAAAATAGTCATCTAAACAGCACTTTCTTTCTTTTTCGTTTTTGTGTTATAAAACATATTTCTATATTTGCACAGGTAAAAAGAAAAAGCTAAGCGCTTAGAGCTGTTTTCAATAGGTATTAGATTTTTAGAGTTAGAATTGTTTTTAGGTATAACAAATTAAAAGTAGGTATTATGAAACGTTTAGGATTAACATTAATGGCAGCAGTCTGCCTGACTGCTACGACATTTGCAGCAGGAAATCAACCTACAACTGCAAAATGGGATGGTAACATCACCGTAACCAAGTTGAGTAAATATTTGAATTTATCCGCTGACCAGCATGAAGAAGTAGCAAACATTTGCGATTACTTCTCTACACAGATAGAACGCGCTACAACTGCCAAGAAGGATCAGAAAAAGAAACTTCACAATGCAGTTTATGGAAACTTGAAGTTGATGAAAAAAGCACTGACTGACAAACAATATGCTGAATATGCAAGAGTATTGAATGTCACTTTGCAGAACAAGGGTATCGAAATGAAATAATTTCATGTCGATAATTAGGAATATCCTTTTTGATTAATAAATAAATTGTAAAAGAGGGCGCTGAACATTACGTTTAGCGCCCTCTTTCCTTTGTCAACACTATTTAAGTGCCGACCCCCTAACCAATATAATTTCATTTACAAACAATATCTGTCTTGTAGTTCCTTCTTATGCTTTCTTGAGACTAAAAGTTCTGTTATCTTATCAAAAGGAGGATACAATATACATTTGTTATCTTTAATAATCATCAGATAATCAATATTAATAATATAAGACTGATGTATCTGGACAAAACAAGGCGAGTACTGAATTATCTGTTCAGCAGTCATTCCACGGCGCAAGACCAACGGCGGCTGATTATTAAGCACCACTTCCCACTGCCTGCGATCGGAACAATACCGGAAAAAACCAATTTCAGCAGAACGCAATGCACGCATATCATTTGTCGGAGTAAATACAATGAACGTTTGTCCACTATTCAGTGGCATTCTCATAGGTAATGCCGCTTTTTGTCTCGCCTCAGCCTGTTTCACAAAACGTGCCAATATATCTTTCAATTCTTGCTTTTCGAAAGGTTTTAATAAATAGTCAAACGCAGATTCACGAATGGCCTGTATCATATATTTGTCGTAAGCTGTATAAAAACAACCCGCATATTCCACGAAACATCATCCCGAATATCCTCCAGCAGTTCCATACCCGTCATATCCGGCATTTCCACATCCAGAAAAAGCAAATCAGGTTGTATCTTAGCAATCACTTTTTTGGCTTGCTTACCATTCCGGGCTGTCTTTTCCAAAGAAAAACGCACATCTTTACTTAACTCGAAAGTCAAATTCTCGAGTGCTACATCATCATCGTCAACTATTATAACTTTATATCTATTCATGTCTATTTCATGTATCTTTTGACGAATGTAGAGATTATATTGTTTTCAGGCAAAACCCTCAAAGTGATTTTATAGATTATCCGGTGATTATTCGTCCTATCCTTGCTAAAAACGAGATTAAACATTATTATTTAATCCTATAATCATACTTATCCGGCAGTAGGAAAGTGACTTCACATCCAATTTCACCACTGGATAAAAAACATTATGTATAGCTACATCTATTGTTTCCTTATTTTTCATATTCAATATCTGAATTGTTTGCATAATAACTTTCATACCTGTACCAGTTCCCCTGTTCCGGCTATTTGGACGATAACCTCCACCATTATCCCTGATTTGAATAGAGATTCCATTGGCTTGGCGAGCAATAATAATCCACAAATTTCTTTCTCCTTCCTTCTCTTTCAGAGCATGCTTCACCGCATTTTCTACAGGAATCTGTATCAACATAGAAGGCAGCTGAACTTGCTCAGGATTCACACCTTCACCAATCTCTATCATCGGATGGAAAGTTATCCCTAATGAGCGACGCTCCAAATCGATATAGGTTTTCACAAAATCCAGTTCTTCCGCTAAAGTGACACATAATTGCTCAGCCAGTTCCAAATTACGCCGCATCAGTTTGACCAAGGAAGATAGTTCCTGCTTCTCTTCCGCTTTCCTTCCTGCCATTTCCTGATTAAGCACATTAAAGATGAAATGAGGAGATAAGCGGTTACGGATATTTTCCAAACGAAGTGAAGAAACTGTACGACGGTTTTGAGCTAACAATAACGCACGCTTCTTCTTACTGTACAGATAGACAAAAACAACCACCAGTAAGGTAATAGTGGTAAGGGCAATCCATAAGGTCTCCATCTGCCGAAGTTCAAGAACTTCATTCTCCTTTTCCCGGATAAAAACTTTCTGCGCCATCACTGTAGAATCCTGCTGGTAACGCAAGGCCAGATCAGCCGTACGCATCTCTACACGCTCATTACGGATAGAATCATCCATCCGATTATTTTCTTTCAAATAAAAATATGCCTTCCGATAATCTCCCGTTTCTTCATAATATTGCTGCAGATACTTATTGCGTATATTCACCATATCCGGATCAATATCCGGTGAAGTTATGCTTTCTGATAAAATACGCCAAGCTTTAGGCAAGTCTTTCTGAATCAGTGCCAATTCTATTTTCTGTGTATCAATATAATAAAGTGCAGTTGTTATTCCTGTTTTCTCAAAAAAAAGTTGGCACTTGTTGATATATTTAGCTGCAGAATCGGGTTCATCCACTTGCAAGAAGCAATCTCCCAAATTCAACCAACCCAAGTTCAGCTCGAAAACCATATCGGGATAACCTTCAACAAGATCAGTTACTTTTCGGAAATAATCAATAGCCGTTTCATAATCTCCCCGATAATAATAAGAAGTCCCGCGGTTGTTCAGATAGAAATGCTTCTCAAAAGGCAACATGTCCTCATAGCTTCTGGCCGCAAGATTATAATAATAATCACATTGCTCAAAATCACGCAAAGCCACATATATCTGTGCTAGTCCATAATAAATCGGCGGTTTCTTTGTAGAAGTGATATTTAGTGAATCACACAATAACAGTGTTCTCCTGTACCATGCCGCTCCCACGTCCAATTTACCTAAACGGTTAGTAGCATCAGCCAGATTCATCAGAATATCAGGTACAACTTCTATTTTAGTGCCATGCATCCGTAGTTCATAAGCTTTTCGGAAATAAACTTCTGCAGAATCCATATGCCCTGTACGCGCATAGACATTCCCCTTCATATTAAAACAATCAGACTGTAAATCTGCCAATTGCGGAGAGAAGGGCTGTCTTTCTGTGAAATCTTCGATTTGTTGTATTAAGAGCCGGGCAGAATCCATATCAGAAGACATCATACAAGTCTTAGAAGCCACAATCAGATAGTTATAACGTACCAGACTGTCTTTAATTTCTTGCATTTTTTGCAATGCTTGTGTACGTACTTTCCGAGGAGCAATAGATACGGAATCCCCATTTGCTGTGAAAAATGCTTCGAATGCTTGCATCTCAGGATTTACCTTTTTTTGCTCCTGAGTTGTACATGCATTCCATATTATTAGTATTCCCATCAAAAACAGGATGACTCTTACTTGCCTCTTCCCTCTCTTTTGCATAAATACACAATTAATAGATACGTTATTGTCAAGACCTTTGCAAACATAAGTTTTTTTATGAGACAAAAGAATATTAAATAGAATTTTTATAGACGTATCTGGAAAACAAAGAGTATCTAATACAATTTGTAAAACAATATAAAAACAGCAAACATCTTACATATAAGAAGTTAAGAGTTTGTCGACAAGATGTTAACTTTTTGTCAACAGGAAATTAATTCCTTGTCGACAAGGAATTAATATTTTATAAGAAACTGATAATCAAATATCCAAACGTAGCACATAAAAGTTATGCATATGCAATATTATTACTAATACAAAAAGAATGCCATTACTTGTTATCTCTCAATAATAGCTCACTCAATTACATAGTACTCTTTTTAACACCAAACTAAAAATATCAGGATAATCCTCTTTTTAGACCTAATACTCCACAATATCGCGATTTAAACCATTTTGTATTTAAATCATGATTTGTATTTGAGTTATTATTAGGTACTTTTGAACATAAAAATAATATGATTATTATTCACATTATTCATCTCATTCAAGCCTCAAGATTGTGACATGATAAAATCATTAATAGACATTATATTATAAAGGAATCAGTCTTAAACGATAGGAAAGGATAAAATAATAATGGTAAGATATGCTCCATATAGCGACCAAGAAATAGTACAAGCTATTCTTAACAGAGATAAGGAAATCACTTTCAATTATCTCTATAAAGATTGTTATCCCCTTTTCAAGGCCATATTCAATAAGTATTATACCGATTGCAATGAATGTATAGAATTTATCAACGAAATCTACGTTCTCATTATAACGCCCAAGAAAGAGAATAACCGTAGTCCACTTTCTGATTTCGGACTACGTTGTACACTTACAATGTGGCTGAAACTTGTAGCCGAAAACCATTGTAGACACCTTTATAAGAAGAGGATAGAAACATCTGGTGAAGAAAATTTCGGGATAGATGATAGATTATTGTCTGGTAGTGACTCTTTGGATATAGATTTAACTTCAATCAACGCAATGGACGTCGAGACCGTACTGTCGCAAATGCATCATCGACGTTATAGTCAACTCATCCGTCTGCGTTACTTGGAAGGAAAGACTAACGAAGAGACTGCAGAAATTCTAGAAATGACAATGGCAAATTATTACAACAAGCATAAGTTGGCTAAAAAGCAGCTAATAAACGTGCTCAGAAAGGAGGGATTGTTATGATAGACAACACATCTTTAATCTTCGATAGTTTTGGTAGTTCAGAAGAAATGCTGGGTGCCTACCTTGAAGGTAACCTGTCAATAGAAGAGGAATTGCAAGTGGAACAGATATTGGCCAATAATTCCGATTTAGCAGCATTGGCTGATGAAGTAAACACCACACCAGACTATTCTTCTGAAACGATTGAGGATTTATTAGCGAATGATTTATCAGAATCAGAAATTGAAGAAATAGAAACATTTAAACAGATATTTAACATGGAAGACTTACTTAACAATGGCAATGACGGGGTCAGCCACAGCAACTTAGGAGCAAGTGCAGCCCATAAAATTTTTGGAGACAGAGGAAATGGTTCCGAAACTACTTTCGATCCACTAATTTTTCAAGGCAACGAAGGAACCTGTGCAATACGCAGTCAGCAAATTATCTTACGCGACTATGGCATTGATGTGTCACAGGATGAACTTAAACATTTCGCAACAGAACAAGGATGGTATGATCCCAGTGATGGTGGTGGTACTCCTATGCAATATATCGGATGCCTCTTGGAGGCCTGTGGAGTTGGTGTTCGCCAAGATATCGATTGTACAGTATACGATTTGGTAAATGAACTTGCTCAGGGACATCGTATTATTGTTGGTGTGGATGCCAATGAATTATGGGCAGATCGTGAAGGCAGTATTTTTAAACAGACAAAAGAATTTTTCAGAGATATTTTCGAGGGCGACACTCCTAATCATGCGCTGGTAGTTGCCGGTGTAGATGTAAACCCCAATGATCCGGAGGATGTTACAATCATTCTCACAGATCCTGGAGCAGGCGATTTACGTATCGAATATTCTCTCAATGAATTTATGGACGCCTGGGAAGACTCTAACTGTTTCATGGTAACAACAACGACGCCGGCTCCTTTACAATATGACGAAATCAATGGAAGAATGATTCCTTCCAACTTTGCATTTGAACAATATGTCGATGCAAACAGCCTTCCTCTGCAACCGGATGAAATATACCCAATGCCAATGGCAGCTGCAGCCCACTATAGCGAAGGACATCTTAACTCTATCGGACACGATGATAACGGAAACGAAATTAGTTATGAAGCTTACAGCGCTAAGTATAAACAAGTATTAGGAAATGCCCAAACTCTCGGTCAGGATCATTTTGACAGGGAATCTTTCGTTTCAGCCATGAAGAGTCTTTTCGGATTCGGCAGTCATCACGACCCGGAACCCGATCCGAATATTCTTCACGACCCAGATGGGCCAGATAGTCCCCTAAATGATCCGACTGGAGATATTTATGGTCAGGATGAAGAACCAGATGATCCTGATGAAGATGAAGAAGAAGATGATGATAATCTAAGTCTATAGTTTATTACAAAATAATAATTATGAGCAATAACATACAAAGTACGTCCGAAACACTCAAGAAAAAGACACTTGATGTGATGACAAAGATGCTTTCCTTTGTCAAACAATATCCCAAAGTAGAACTGCCTAATCCATCTAATGAATTCATTATCGCGAAAGATTTAATGGCAAAAGGTGAATTTAACCTTGCAGTGTGCGGAAAAGTCAAGAATGGCAAAAGTTCTCTGATTAACGCTCTCATTGGACGAGAATTACTCCCGGTAAGCACTGATGTAGCCACCTCAAGAGTGTTTAAGATTTCAAATGCTGAAGAAGATAGTTTTTTTGTTGTTTATGCCAATGGCGATAAACAACAAATTAAAGAAGAACAATTGGCTGCGTTTGGAAGTCAAACTGTTATTGATACGAAGGGCCAAATTGAAACGGATAAGACTATAGCTTTTATCCAAGTTAATACCAAGCTTGATTTCTTGCCCAAAGGAATTTCTATTATCGATACTCCGGGTATTGGCTCAACTTACCCTCAACATACTGCCATTACAAAACAATATATCAAAATGGCAGATGCTGCACTCTTTGTCGCCAACCCGTCTCCACTGGAAAATATAGAAATTAAATTTCTCAAAGAAATTGTCCAGATAACACCGGGTATTATGTTTGTCACCACCAAAATTGACGAAAATGGCAATGAAAGTGTAGATGAAGCTATCTCACGCAATGTTAAACTCATAAATAAAGAAATAGGCAATGAACTTTATTTTGGAGTTAATATGCAAAAGATGTCGAGTAAACTGCTTCTCGAAGCTGCACAAGCAAAAGATAATGACGCTGCAGATTTCAATTATGAAATCTCCGGTTTCGATGAAGTAAAGCATGAGATGATCAACCTCGTTTTTTTTGACATTAGGCTATTACCGGGCAGGCATGGCATATAATGCTGCAGTTTCATATTATCAAACTGTTTTAAAAACTCTTCAAAACAGGAAAAGTGGTATAGCAAAAGCTATCACCCAATACGATGCTATGGTCAAGAAATATGAAAATGCCCGTAAAGTTTTTGCTGAAAAAATGGGTGAAAGTAAGCGCAAAGAAGTCCTTAATGAAGTGGAGCTTATTCTCAAAACAATGGAATCAGATTTCAACCAGATATTCTCTTTAAAAGGAAAATTTGCGGAGAACTATGAAAACGAAATTGACAATCTATCTTCTGAAGAAATAACCCTTTATAGTAATAAACTCGGAGACAAGTTACTATCTGAAATTCAACAGGAATGGAATGATTTGACAGATATGGCCCAACAAAAAATGGGGACAGTTCTCTGTAAATATAACAAAGAATGCCAAATGGCAATACCCGAGGGTATCGCTATTTCAATCTCGGACGATAAAGTAGCAGACCCAAACATTCAGAATGTTTCCATGCGTGAGAAAGTGGCAAGTGTTCGTTCCGAAATGCTGATGGGTACTGCCTTGACTGGTGCCATAGGAACGATAGTTGGCTCTGCCAATTTCTTTTGGCCCGCTTTAGTAGCTCCAACATTACCTGTTGTCGCACCTGTCCTAGTAGTTCTAGGGGTCGGTGTCATCCTTTGGGGTGCAATAAGCGGAAGCCAAAAAGCCACTCAGGAAAAGCTGAAAAAGAACAAAACCCAACTCAAAAAATATGTTCAAGATACCATACTAAATTGTCGAAAGCAACTTGTGGAGACATCATTGGCCGATAACAAATATCAATCCCTGTATCAAGGATTCATCCTAGCAGTCAGACAACAAGCATTAGAAAGTGTCACCTCTACATATGACAAATATAAAAAAGAACTCGATGCTATGAAAAAAGCAATTACCGACTCTAAACAGGATCCCCAAGTAGCTACAGCTATTGATTTCCTTATCCAGAAATGGCAGGAAAACAAAGCAGACATGCAAGAAATACACTCCTTATTAGAATCTATTAAAGTAGACTGAGTATGGCAAAGATCGGCATAGACTTTGGATCTTCTTACACAACAGTAGCATGGATTAATCCACTTAACGAGAAGCCGGAAACCGTTAAATTTAATGGTGACGGCTCCGTTAAACTACCTTCTGTGCTTCTGGCAACCGAAACAGGATTCGTCATTGGTTTTCAAGCATCTAGTTATCTTGATGAGGTATTTCAATTACCCTTTGAACAGAGAATCGAGATAATGTCCAACTTCGTACCTTGCATCAAGAAGAAACTGAGTACAAAGGCTACAGAATTATTATATGGTAACAAATACAGCCACGAACAGCTCTTGACTATCTTTTTCAAATACGTCATAGAACAGACAGCAGCTCATTGTGGAAGTCATACATACATTGATTCAGTCGTTTTCTCTCATCCTGTTGAGTTTGAAAAATCTAAAATACAACTCATACATAATGCGTTTACAAACTTACATATCGCAGTAGAAAATACTCTTTACGAACCAGAAGCCGCGGTAATCGGGTACAGTATAGACCACAGGATTTCCGATGAAGAAGGAATCCTAGTTTTTGACTTCGGTGGAGGAACTATCGATGTAGCTTGTGTTCAAAAGAAGTATGGAGAATTAAAGTTGGCGACAGAACCAAAAGGAAATAGTAATTGTGGAGGACAGGACATTGATTACTTGCTATATGAAGATTTAAGAAAAAAGATTCAGGCTAAATATTCTTTTGACATTTCAGATAAAAACATGATTGATTACGCTATGTTAAATTCTTGTAGACGTCTAAAAGAGTATTTCAGTGGTCCCAATGACGTTTACGAAACCAATATTGCATTAGTGATAGACGGTAGAATTACAACCTACAAATATCGTTTAAGCAGAGATACCTTCAATAATATCATTTATTCCAAAGTTTCAGATGCTATCAGTGTAGCAAAACAAGTTTTGGCAGATGTGAACTCCAAAAAGATAAAGGTGGGTAAAGTTCTCCTGATAGGTGGTAGTTCCCAACTTACCTTAGTGAGAGAGATGCTTACAGAATTGTTACCAGAGAGTGAAATAGATACTTGTGGAGAGAAAGATATCGCAGTCGCTTTAGGTAATATTTACACTCCTGAAAAAGATAAAAAAGGACCGGAGAATCCTCCTTTTGCAGAACCTCTTAATATGAACAAAAGTATGATTTGTAAAAAATGCAGATCAGAAAAATGTTATAAACTCGTTGAACGTTCTGGCTATCACTGCTTAGATTGTGGCTGGGAAGGTAAAAATATAACTGTAACTTTTCAAAATTAAAGTATATGAACATCTTAATGGTTGGCCATAGCCGGTCTGGTAAAACTTCATTCATGGCCGGTATGTACAAAAACTTAGGTGATGATACATCCGGTTATGGCATTCGAGCTAAAAATGCTACGCAAAAACAACACCTGCAAAAGATGGCAAATCAGCTTTCCCATGGAAAATATCCGGCTGGAACAGATGTGCAACAAATGTATAATTTTGAATTGACCTGTTTAGGCGAAGATATTATACCCTTTAATTGGATGGACTATCGCGGTGGAATTCTTCTTAGTGATGATCCTGATGATGAAGATATGGGTAAGTTTCTGGAGGTGATTCAGACGGCCGACGCTTTAGTTGTATTTCTTGACGGAGAAAAGCTCTCGGATAAATCTGGCCGTTGGACTATGGAATATGACATCTTGCTATCCTGTATTGAAAGTTCACTGGATATTAATCACCAATCCTGGTTTCCTATTTGCTTCGTCATTACAAAATGTGATCTACTCCCCGATGGAAGCAAATTTTATGGATTGAATCGATTCCAAACGCTCTTCAATCAAATTTCCAATAGCAAGAAAGTAGGTGCCATGCTAGTGCAGTGCATCATCAATTCAGAATTTTATTTCACTCCATTTTTGGCATTGGCTTATTGCATTTATGGCGGTACACCTATCTATGTTCAAAAAAGGTTGAAAGCTATGGAAAATGCAGCAAGCCGCGCAAAACAACATCGTCCGGAAACTTTAATTGGTTGGTTGGCAGCTGGAACAGAACAATTGCTCAGTGGAGCTGCAAGTATTATTGATTGCGGGTGGGAAACAACGTTGGATAAGGCAGAAGCAGCCAATTGGGATTATGAAAAAGAGCAAAAGCAATTAGAAAAATTACAAATCATTTCAGAAGAGTTGAAGGAAAAGTTAGACCAGTGGGCAACTGATAATATTGTTACATTCTTTTAATATCAATACTAATATGGAAAAAAATAGGAAAATATCATTTTACGGATTAAGCCGTTCCGGAAAGTCTTGTTATATCTTTGCCATGGCACAAGCACTTTCTCAAGGATTATGTTTCCCGGACGGAGAGATTCTTACGGTCAAATCACCGATTCCAATGCAAATGGCCAAATTGTATAAATCTTATCAGCAAATGACTGATGGACGGTGGCCGGCAGGTAACACCGAGAGCGTTGATTATAATTTCAACGCGAGACTACGCTTAGAGAAACTCATGTCATTTAATTTAAAAGATTACCGCGGTGGTCTTTTGGACACATGTGATGAAGATGAAATAGATGAGCAAGATGAATTATTCAGTTCCTTTGAGGATTCAGCCGTGTTATTGTTTTTTGTTGGGGCGGACACCATCATTAAAGCTATGGAAAAAGATGTAGAAAGTAACATTAAGCTAAACTTTTTAAGTACTTTGTATGAAAACTTTCTCGATAGGACGAATGATGCCAGAACACCTGTCATGATTGTTATATCAAAATCAGATATGCTCTCACCGCAAGAATTACTCAAAGCCAAAGAGTTTACTAAAAATAAGCTACAATCGATGTTTGGCCACGGTACAAATATCACTGCTGCCATAACAACTGTCACTTTAGGTAAAAACCTGAGTAACGAAAATGGTGAATTGGAAGGTGACCTAATTATTGGACCTACAGCGGGTAACATCCATATACCTATCATTTACTCATTATTCTGTGTTATTTCTAATAAAATAGAAGAAGCTATAGGAAAATTATCATCAGCGCAAGATGACTACAAAAATGCACAAAATGAATTAAATAATGAAATGTCAAAAAGTGCATTCGAAAAATTCTTTAATAACAATGAAAACAAGATTCGTAATCGTATCAATTCTTCTAACAATATTATAGGAAAAGAAAAGGAAGCACTAATAGAATTAAATAATACTTTGTCCAAGATTAAGCCATTCCTCCTAAACGGAGCTGATGTCTACATCAATGGTACTAAACTATGAAAAGGATGAAAGCACAATACTTTATTTACACCCGAAACTCAGAGAATGACTATAAACTAGTATTCTCTCCGAGTGATGATTTCTGTTCGCCAGAAAGGCGCAAGTTTTTTCTGATGCAGGCACGAGGTTCTATCAATATTGATATATACCCATCCGACCTTAAAACTCCAAGGTGGCTATTTTCACGCCAAGGCAATTTGACACTTTTTGGTGTCGGTCTCATGAATTCAGCCCTAAGTGCAGAATGTAATACGGACTACACAGGAACACCTGTACGAGGATTCTTTGGTATTCTTTTAGATAATACGTCAATTGAGTGCATTCCTTTTGACTTAGATTTTTTAAAGAAATCTATGCCAAACACATTATATCTTTATGGTATGCTCCTAGAGACGAATTTAAGAAGAAAGGCGCATGGGTAGATATCGAATTTGAGCAATTTAATACAATTAAGGCTACCAGCTTCAATCTCTCATTGAACACCGATAGTAACAAATCTGCAATCTTAAATAATTCGGTAAAAGAAAACGAATTAATGGCAGAAGCCATGGCAACAATGAATGATGTATCCGTAATTACAGGTTTAGAAGATAAATTACATGCTTATGATAGCAAATATCATTATATGAATGCAATAGTTATCGGAATTAATATTCACGAAGAACACATTTATAAGAAAGAAGGAGGAGTTATTCTCCCCAAAAATCCGGAGGATGATCAACCTAAAGACAATAAAGAAAATCCATATAAGCCAAAAAAAAGAATTGCGCCTGAAGTTGGTAATAGCAATCGGGATAGTAGTAGCCATTATAGTCTTCATAATACTGATGAATGGAAAAACAGCCACGACGCCGATCTTGCAGAATTCAAATTCAGGCGACAGTATCCAAAAGAGTCAAGTTCAGAAGTAAGCCCCATCTCTGAACTTAAATTACGAAAAAGGCAAGAAGTAAAAGAAGTTATAAAATTGGTTCATACTTTAATAAATAAAGTTGGTTTAGAAGAAGCAATCAGATTACTACATCATCTAATTAAAAGTACCGACGAAAATGAAAGAAGGTGAAATCATAACAAATACCCAGCAACTTCTGAAGAGAATATCTTCATATATTGATAAATCTTTTTGGAGAGAAAAATACCTTTTCGGTTTAAAGTCTCTCCAAGAAGAAATCTCATCCCCTTGTGTTTTAGCTGTTGCCGGAAAAGTCAAAGCCGGAAAAAGCTTTTTAGTCAATTCGTTGCTAGGTGTAGACTTAGCTATGACAGGTTCTACCGAAACGACTGCAACAATCAACATCTTTAAAAAGGCAAACCTTTATCAAAAGACAAACCTGTTCTTTGTCAATACATTGATGGAAGCAAGGAGTGGAAGTCAAAGGATTTTCTCGACACCTTACAGGGAACAAGCGAGGAAACATTGAAAATAACATCAAAAATTGATAAGCTTATCTTTTATATAGACGATAATCCGATCCTTGAAGAAGTCACATTAGTAGATACTCCGGGCATTGGCGCCGATGTAGGTGATGATGGAGACTCTCACCAAATACAGACTGACTCTTATTTTAAACTTCGCAAACGCCACCAGCAGGACACCATTAATCTGTCTAATAATGCCGATGCAATAATATATATATTCAATACAGTTCCAACAGAAACAGACAAAGAATTTCTAGCTTCTTTGTATGATGGTGGACAAGGGATAACAGCCTTGAATGGAATTGGAGTACTTTCAAAAATCGATAAAGAATTAGACCAAATAAAAAACGTGCCTAAATTTACTAAAGATTTTGAGAAAGAATTATTTACCATAATGCCGACATCTGCTGCCATTAGTAAGTACTTACCCACACTTGAAAGTGCAGAAAAACTAAAAAACATACTACATACAGGCTTCAGTTCGGAAAAAGGATTTAAGCTATCGATAGGATCAGAAACATCTTTCCTCCACGAGAAGCTACCCGACTGCTTATTAAGTGTTAGTGAAAGGAAACAAATTCTAAAAGACTTTGCAATAAAGGATTTACCTTGGAGCACATTCGCATTAGTTGCAAAAGAGTTATACTATACTGATGATTTGAACAATGCTATATCTAAATTAAACTCTTTTTCAGGAATGGCAGCTTTACGAGAAATTATCAACAATCATTTCTTTTGCAGGAACCGTTTACTTCGATGCCATAAAATTCTTTTAGAATTAAAACGCATAATGACCGAAATTCAATATGATGAATTTTTCATGGAAGCAGAACATGATGCTAAAATAAAAGGGTATTGTCTGGCTCAATGCAACCATTTGGACAATAGTGTAAAAGAGATTGTTTACAAATTAATAAACAAACATATACCATCCATTGAAGAAATTTATGAAGTAAAGAATACAATTATTTCATTTAAGGATGAAATCGACACTTTAAATGAAGAACTGGCTGTTATCAATGATTGTTATCTGGCCTTTCAAAAGGTCATCTCAGCAAAAAACCAATTCTTTAATTCTGAAATTTCAGAATTAAAGAATCTTTTCAGTGGCAAAGAAATAGATCTTAATCCTGCCCAAAGACAGAAATACTGGTCTGCCGTATACAATTGCTCGGCCCCTAATAGCGTTCGACAAATTGTGGCAGATGTAGCCAAAACCCAATATAATAAACTTGCTAACAATTAAAAATATGATGAAATTAATATCAATAATCAAAAGTTTTTTATTCGGTGATACCGAACAAGAACGTACTCAGGATACTACTCTAAGAGAAGATATTGAGTTTGAAGAAAGATCGCAATATATTCCTCCGATGGATAATATTGTCACCCTTGATGAATCCGAACCTATATTGGACACACAAAGTGATTATTTCGACACGTCCAATATAGAAGATAGTACACAAGCATCAATTTTAGTTGAATCACAACCGGATGTAGAAGAACAGGATACCCCCCTTCCTTTAATCCATCAACTAAAACACAAAGATACTTCAATAACAGAATCCACCCAACTACAAGAAACAGTTCCTGTTATCCCTAAAATTAAGGAAGAATCATTAATACAATCTTTTACTGAGCTAATTAAAGAACTAGATATTGTTCTCACTAAAGCAGAGGACGAGAATTCGCGCCAGACAATCAAGTTTTGCCAATCTCGAATAATAGAGATATTATCAAACAATGGAGTTGAATCCATGGAAAAAGATTCTATTTTTGACAGTACAAGGCATATACCTGTTCCTTTCAAAATTGTACCCAATGGTACACCGATAGCTAATATAGAGAGGATTGGCTTGATATATGCAGGGAAAGTTGTTCTCAAAGCTCAAGTAAATATCTAAATTATATACAGCAGAATTATCTGATATGCCCAACAATTATTCTGCTGATTACATCTCATCCTGGTCATGCAAGAGCTAAATTTATAAAAAGTTACCAAAATTACTTGTATGGAGGCTACCTAGTGATAGTTATTATGATAATGTGTACTCTATATAGAAAAGAAACATTATTATCATGAAAAAGCAAAGCCTCATCAACTATTCCCTACTATGGGAAAAACTTGGCGACTATGCCAAAAAAGCAGGAAGAGTAAGTACTCGCCCTTTACTCTTATTGTATTATGTAATGAAAAGTTCTGATGCTCCAAAATCAGATAAGCTACTTATTGCATCAGCGATCTCTTATCTCATACTGCCCATTGATCTAATTTCGGCAAAACGCCTGCCTATTATCGGCTGGATAGACGAAATTATATGTCTAACTGCAGCATATCAAAAAGTGTGCAGACACATCACCCCCGAAATAGAATCAGAAGTAGATAACATCCTGGAACGATGGTTTCCTGAATGTAAATATGAACTAATATCGTAGAACTTTATCATAATCATGGAAGAAAGAGAAATTATTATGGAAACAACGGCATTGAAACCTTTAAGAATCCACTTTCAAGAATTCTTAGAAAGCATTGGCGCAGATTATCAATGTGAGGATGAGGAAGATGTTATCAACTACTCCATCATAGGAAGATATGTTATTGCAAATCTCCAGTAAACAAATTAATAACAGCATAGCAAATTAAAAAGAACAATATTATGGATGAGAAAACACAAAAAGACAGAATACGTGGTTCATTAATAGGTGGAGCCATAGGTGACGCTTTAGGGTATCCTGTAGAATTTATAGATTCGTATACAGGTATTCAAAGAAGATATGGAGATGCAGGAATTACCCGTCTTGACGTTAGACAATGGTGGAAGAACGAAGATAATTCTACCGGGAAAGCTTGGATTTCTGATGATACACAGATGACCTTGTTTACGGCCTGTGGTATATTAAATGCAAAAGAAAAAGGGAGTGCTCCTATACCCAGCATTTGTGAAGCTTATATAGAATGGTATTACACTCAATTAGGTAGGAGGAGTAAGCGCTTCAATGAATGCTGGATTGGGGATATTCCGGAATTAAACCAGCGCAGGGCACCCGGCAATACCTGCCTTACTGCTCTTTCTGATATTATTGCGGGAAAAAGCCCTCACAATAACAGCAAAGGATGTGGCGGAGTTATGCGCATAGCTCCCATCCCTTTATATGGCCTAGCCAAAGGAAGAATATCTAATATAGATGCACTTAACCGTCTTGCAGCAGATACAGCAGAACTTACTCATCAGCATCCATTAGGTTTTATTCCTGCAGTTCTTATTTCCCATCTCATTTATCGTCTGGCAACCGACGAACATCCGGAAAAGGAAACATTCAAGGAGTATATCAGGGAAGGACTAGAATCCACACAGCGGATGTTTTCCAACCATGCCGAAGAAGTTGAAAAATTTGTTTCTTTGGTAAAGAAGGCTATTCTTTTATCAGACATTTCAACTGATGATGTACGTACCATCGAAGACGAATTAGGGGGAGGTTGGGTCGCTGAAGAAACTGTTGCTATAGCCATCTACTGTACTTTAACCCATTTCGAGAACTTTGAAAAAGCCATGATCGCAGCTGTAAATCATGCAGGTGACAGCGATTCTACAGGGGCTGTAACTGGTAACTTGTTAGGTGCAACTATTGGTTACGATGCGATACCCCAATTCTATAAAGATGACCTGGAACTGCATGATGTAGTATTGCATATCGCTGACGACCTGTATCACGGTAAAACAACACCTAAATAAAAGCAATGAACATCTATAATGAAAGCCAATAATTCAGTAAGAGAAGTATGAGACACAAGAAAAAATCCTTCATGGCAGATTATAGTATTATTAATGGAAAATATTTTTTCTGTTATGATGCCAGTAACGGTTCATGTTTTGGTAACGATTCAAAGCAAACATATATCATTAAGGATATTGATGCAAAGACTTTATTTACCACTCTTGGAATTAAGGATGAGAGTGGTTTGAAATGGGCTCTTGACAGATTGCCCGATGCGGATAATGATATTACCCGATTGAAAGAATTCTGTGATGAGAACAATATTTCCTATTATTATAAAATGGAGGATTAAAAATGAAACGAGCAATCATTTTATTTTGGCATGGACTAACCGGCATTCTGACCGGTATTGCCAATTGGATTACAGTAGTTTTAGGAATGAAAGATAACTCGAAGTATGGAAAACTCCTGCGCCGTATTGTCGGCACCTGTTTCACTTTATTCGTAATTTTATGCACTGTTGCTGCGACTTGTAGCTTCTTTGAAACACTATGTAACCGCTATGATATTACATTTGCTGATACCCCGAAAGAAGTCTATACGCAATATCTTTCACGCAATGCAACTTTCTGCCGTGATAGTTATTACGAAAAGGGATATGTCATCGACCGCAATGACAACAAGACACTGAAAAATATTCAGTGGATAGCTAAACCTCTGGGTAATGATTCGCTAATATGTTATAGTGATGGGAAACGGCGTGGATACTTCAATATGTTTACTGGGAAAGCAGCCATAAAACCCCGATATGATCATGCATGGATATTCTCTGATGGATTAGCTTCAGTTGATGATAATGGTTGGATAAAATTTATCGATCCGGCCGGTAAAGTGATTATTGACAATCATCAACCCTATATTCCAGGTATGGAAGGATATGTGTTCCATAATGGATTTTGTGTGGTACATAATGAGCGTAGAGACAAAGTAGGACTGATAGACCTAACCGGCAAGTGGATTTTAGAACCGCAATATTTCTCTATCCAACAATATGGCACGTTATTGATAGTAAATAACGGTATAGAAGAAACAGTAATGGACACTAAGTTAAATACTATCATCCCTTACGCCAAAGCAAGTTACTGGATCTATGACGATATTATCTTTAGCACGATGCAGGATCACACGATGCGTCAATATGATCTGCAAGGCAATCTCATAAACAACTTCTACATCAGCCATGTAGAGAAAATCACCTATCCTACAAATGAATTGCGCTATGGCACCACAAAGAATTACGATGATAATGGCAAAATAATAAGTGAAACGGAAGATAACGAACCAACCAATATGCAAGCAATCGCCAGATGTATGTGTTATCAGGCAGAACAAGGATGGTACGGCCTGATGTCGCCGGATGGTCGAATCATTACACCTCCTTCATATAGTACCATCACTGCTGTAGGAGCAGATCTATATCTCTGTGAATCTCAGAATGATTACGGCGTGCTACTGAATGGCAAAGGAGAACGGGTAAAATAACAATATTATTCATAAAGACTATGGAACAAGATTACGAAAAACTGATAAAAGAACGTGTAGAAAATCTTTTCCACACAATGGAGCAACGGGTTACCCCAAAAGAAATGGAGCAAATTAAAGCAGCTTATCAGCTGGCTCATGAAGCTCACAAAGGGCAGACGCGCAAAACAGGAGAACCCTATATCATTCATCCGATAGCAGTGGCCCGTATCGTTGCAGAAGAACTTATGCTGGGAGCAAATCCTGTGATTGCTGCTTTCTTACACGATGTGGTAGAAGACACACCACATACCGTAGAAGACATTGAGAAACAATTCGGTGAAGATGTCGCTTTCTTAGTACGTGTGGTGACCAAACAGAAGAAAGAACACTACGAAATGTCCAAACAACTGGATAATTTCAAACAGATGCTCGATTCTGTACATTATGACATACGTGCCATCCTGATAAAACTAGCGGACCGCTTGCATAATATGCGTACACTCGACAGCATGAAGCCTGATAAACAAATGAAGATAGCAGGTGAAACTGATTATTTCTATGCCCCTTTAGCTAATCGCCTAGGCTTGTACGAGATAAAAACAGAACTGGAAAATCTCAGTTTCCGTTTCCGTTGTCCGCATGAATATGCACAGTTCATAGAACTGCTTCAACAAGACAAAAGCGATAATCATACCGATCTAAAATCTTTCACTGATAAGATAGGAAGTATTCTTCAGAAGCATAATATTCAAGCAAAGATAGAGGTACAATATAGAATGCCCTATAGTCTTTGGCGTAAGATAAATCAATCCCATAAGGACTTCAAGCACCTGGATCATAGGCATTTCATCCAGATCATTTTTCCCGATGACTTAGAAGCATCGAAAAAGAACATATGCTTAAAAATCTACTCACTATTGACAGATATATTCAAAGAAAAACCGGGTAGTATTGCCAACTATGTGGATTCTCCGAAAGAGAACGGCTATCAAAGTTTTCATGTAAAATTACTGTCCGAACACGGCGTCTGGGAAGAAATACATATCAGCAGCGAACGGATGATTTATAATTCACAGTTTGGCTGTGTAGCCAGCCGTTCAGAAAGCAATATAAAGAAGTGGATCGAAAAGTTCAAGTTCGTTTTACAAGACATTGCTTATCACAGTCAAGATGGCTGGTTCATCGAAAACGTCGTTTCATCTTTTTATAATGATGACATTATGGTCTTTACTCCCAAGGGGCAAGCAGTTATTCTACCACAACATGCCACGGCTTTGGACTTCGCCTTTGAAATACACAGCCGGTTAGGAGAACATGCCCAATATGCCCGTATCAATGGGAAATTATGCTCTATCAAGACCGTACTTCACCGTGGGGATTGTGTAGAAGTTGGGGCAAACGAACAAATACACCCACAACCGGATTGGATCAATCACGTCTTAACTTATAAGGCAAAACGTTATTTGCGCACTTATCTGTATCGGATGAAAAAGATACCATATCAACGTTGCCCCTACTGTCACCCACTCCCGGGAGATGAAGTCATCGGATTTACAGAAAATGACAAATCAGTAACCATTCATAAACGTGATTGCCCCACAGCTATCCGTTTGGCTTCACAGAAGGGCGATTCCATTGTATCCATCGAATTCAAAGAAGACAATGATATTCTGTATCCGGTACGAATTCATATCAAGGCAATAGACCGCTATCATCTGTTAAGTGACCTGATTGACTGCATCACTAATAAACTAAAGCTTTCTATTGAAAGTTTGCACACCACCACAACAGACGAAATAGTGGACTGTTTCATTAATTTTTTGGTCCACTCATTCAATGAGTTACAAATTATTATCAGTCACATCAATCGCATAAAGGGAGTGGATGAAGTACAAAGAGAAGAACTAAAATGAATATTATCATCTTATTCTTCCCACTCAATCCAATTATAAAGCCATATAGCCATAAAAACGGCCGTTTATCCAATTTTTATTTATTATATAATTTTGATATAACGAATAGTTCTTTTAACTTTGCGACAACAGATATAAGTAATCATTAACAGTAACCCACAATTTACGAAGCACAATGAGAAAGCTTTTACTTCTGGGGATTTGCATTTCTTTTCTTCTCCCCACAGTTATGCAAGCGCAATACATGCGCTCATCTTACTTTATGGAAGGTAGCAGTACCCGCATGCAGTTGAATCCGGCAATGCAACCCAAGCGTGGCTATGTCAATTTACCTGTAATAGGTTCATTAGCAGCCGAAGTATCCTCCAACTCTCTGGGTATCCAGGATGTTATTGACGTCTTTGACTCTGACGGAGAGTTTTACAACAATGATAAGTTCTACAACCGTCTGAAAGGAATGAATGAGCTGAACATCAATCTCAATACGGATGTCATCTCTTTCGGATTCTATAGAGGCAAAGGATTCTGGTCATTCAATGTAGGAGCACGTGTAGATGTGGATGCAACTATTCCTAAAACCATGTTCGAATATCTGCGTGCCATAGATACAGAAGATTTTACTTGGGGAAGTAGCAGAACCTTTAATATCCAGAATGAGAAATTACGTCTGAACTCTTATATAGAGGTGGGGCAGGTTATTCACGTGCTATAAACGACCGTCTGACCATAGGTGGTAAAGCCAAACTATTGTTAGGTGCCGGAAACCTGAATTTAAAAATCAACCAACTTTATATATCAGGCAAAGAAGCAGGCCTAGACTCCGAATTTCAACTAAAATCAGATGCCTATCTGGAAGCCTCTGCTAAAGGTCTGGACTTGGAAGAAGAAAATGGATACATCACGGATCTGGACTATAATAATTTCGGTATCAGTGGATACGGAGCAGGCTTAGATCTGGGAGCAAGCTATCAGGTTATGAAAAACCTTACGTTCTCTGCTGCCATCCTCGACTTAGGTTTTATCTCTTGGGGTAAATCAAGCACCCAGATAGCCGAATCAAACAAAGATATCGCTATTGATAAAGATAATTACAGTGAATCTACTGATGTACTGGACTTTGAATTGTACGGTTTGCAGAAGAAAGAGAATAAATCCCGCACCACTTCCTTATCCCCGACTATGGTTTTAGGAGGAGAATACGGATTCCTGAATAATAAACTGGGAGTAGGATTATTATCAACTACCCGCTTCGGCCAGTTAAAGACATATTCCGAATTGACTTTATCCGCCAACTATCGTCCGAACACTTTAATCAACGCTACATTAAGTTACTCCATGCTTCAAGGTGGTGAAACATTCGGCTTTGCTTTCAAGGTAGGTCCTTTGATGCTGGGTACTGACTATATGTTCTTCGGAAATAACTCCAAACATGTAAATGCTTTCATCGGACTTTCTATTCCTTTGGGAAGAAAGGAGATATAAGAGCTACAAAGCTACGAGCTACAAGTACGAGTGCCTTTCGGAATGAAAGCGCAGCTACTTGTAGCTTGTAGCTCGTAACCCCGTAACTATTTTATCGTCACCATCGTCGCTCCAAAACCATATTCCTGGAAAGAAGCATCCTGATGCCGGAAATTCGGATATTTACGTTTCAGCTCTTCCAGCAATGCTTTGCGCAACACGCCATCACCCTTACCGTGAATAAAAACAATGCGCTGTTCACGTTTATTCTTATATTGCTCCAGAACTTCTCGGAATTTGTCCAACTGGTAATTCAATATTTCACTGTTACTCATCCCTTTAGTATCGTCCAGCAATTCTCCGATATGTAAATCAATCTCGATGATACCATTTTGTCCACCGCGCTTCACAATTGGCTGAGACTTTGGTTTATCTTCAGTTTTCTTTTGCAGCAAAGCAGATTGTAAATCTTCAGCTGATACATACACCTGTTTGGTGGGAACATCGTCTTTCACTATATCATAAATCAGTGCAGGTGTCTCAAAGAATTCTGATTCCTGGAATGTGTGTAGTTTATAGAACTTCACCGTATCTATGCGAAGTTCCACACTGACTGCCGGCTTCAAAGCAAAAGAACGATCCTCTTTAAAAGCAATGAACTGTACTGCAACATGTTCACGGTCATTCAGTTCCACCTTCTCAAATTCTTCCAGCAGCAACTTCGTATTCGGCTCTACTATTCCATTGGAACGGACATTCCATGCTTTTCCTTCTGCACAGAGGTAAGTGTAATACAGATAGTAATTGCTATCATTCACCAGATAAGATTCGAAAGGAGTAGTACTGACAGCCTTAATATCTTCCGGTACAAAAGCCAGAAAAACATTTAGAATATCTCCCCCACGCATTTCCGGCTGACGGTAAACAGATACCTGCGGCTTGGACAAGCGCTGCACTTCACTATCTTCCTGAACCGGGTGAGAAATAGAAGAACGTACCGGCTTTTCCTCCGCTTTCTTCGGAGCTGCCTTCGGCACCGGCCGGGTCATATTATAATCATCCGTATCAATTACTACGCACTCACGCATGGGCATCGGAATATCAAAGCCATCGGCATCTTCCACCAATACAATATCTTTCCCCCTGAATCCTTTCACGATTCCTCCGCCGATTTCATTGAGGAAACGTACTTTATCACCAATTTTCATCATATCATTTACAATTTAGCTATTTACAATTTATGATTGGAGTTGCTTAAACAAACAATCGTTCTACAAAGATACGGTAACTCAATAAAAAAAAAGATAGAAAAAAGACGATAAATATCCGTACCTTTGCAGCCCGTAAAGAAGTTTATCATGAAAGAAGATCCAAAACATATCCGTATCAGCGAATTCAATTATCCATTACCGGATGAGCGCATTGCCAAATTTCCTCTGCCGGTGCGCGATCAGTCCAAACTCCTGGTCTACCGTCACGGCGAAGTTTCCGAAGATCACTTCACTTCACTTCCATCCTATCTGCCGGCAGGAAGTCTGATGATATTCAATAATACGAAAGTGATACAGGCACGACTGCACTTCCGCAAAGACACCGGTGCTCTGATTGAAGTATTTTGCCTGGAACCCATTGAACCAAACGACTATGTCCTCAATTTCCAGCAAACCGAACACACTGCCTGGCTCTGCATGATCGGTAATCTGAAGAAATGGAAAGAAGGCACGCTAAAACGGGAAATGACCGTAAAAGGGCAACCGATAACTCTGACTGCCACTCGTGGTGAATGTCATGGCACCAGTCATTGGGTTGATTTCCGTTGGGATAATCCGGAGATTACTTTTGCTGATATTCTTGAAGTATTCGGAGAACTCCCCATTCCGCCATACCTGAACCGGGATACTCAGGAAAGCGACAAGGAAACCTATCAGACTGTTTATTCTAAAATAAAAGGCTCCGTAGCTGCTCCTACTGCCGGACTACACTTTACCCCCCGTGTACTGGATGCTCTGAAAGAAAAAGGTATTGATCTCGAAGAACTGACATTGCACGTAGGTGCAGGTACTTTCAAACCCGTTAAAAGTGAAGAGATTGAAGGACACGAAATGCATACGGAATATATTTCCGTATCACGCGGAACCATTGAAAAGCTGATAGCACACGATGGAAAAGCAGCTGCAGTAGGTACTACTTCAGTAAGAACACTGGAAAGCCTCTACCATATCGGCGTCACTCTACTAAAAAATCCGGATGCCACAGAAGAAGAACTTCACGTCCGCCAATGGCAACCTTATGAAACAGCTGAAGAAACTGCAAATATTACATCTGTAAAAGCTCTGCAAGCTATACTCGACTATCTGAACCATCACAATATGGAAGCCTTGCACACCAGCACGCAGATCATTATCGCACCAGGATACGACTACAAGATTGTATGTGCCATGGTCACTAATTTCCATCAACCACAAAGTACATTGCTATTGCTTGTCTCGGCTTTTGTAAAAGGTAACTGGCGCAAGATATATGACTTCGCATTAGGTCATGACTTCCGTTTTCTGAGTTATGGAGATTCTTCATTATTAATACCGTAATCATAGCTGGTACATATAAGGCCCAAAAATATCTATTATGAACGACGAACTAACATTAATTGAAAATAAGATTTACGAAGTACGTGGAACTAAAGTCATGCTGGATTTTGACTTGGCGGAACTTTATGGAATAGAAACAAGAACATTAAAGCAAGCTGTAAGACGAAATATTGAGCGATTTCCTGAAGACTTTATGTTTACGCTGACTAAAGAAGAAGCTAATAATCTGATACACATAGGGGTATCACAAAATGTGATACCCCCCCCGAATATAATATTGGTGCTACAAGTGTATTTGCCTTTACAGAAAATGGTGTATCTATGCTTTCATCTGTCCTGCGCAGCCCGCTTGCTATTCAAATCAACATCAACATAATGCGAGCATTTACGCGAATGCATCAACTTATTTTTGCATACAAAGAAAATAATCTTTCCGTAAAAGACGAATTGGAACAAATAAAACAACAACTTGCCGAAATAGCCGAAGATTTAGAAAGTAATGAACGAGATCACGAAAGTCTCTTCAACGCCATAGCAGAAATATCTCTCAAACTACAACTTAACCAATCCAATCCCGGACGCATTGCCGTGAAAGGATTTAAAAATGATTCACAACAATGAACAGCGATAATAGCCAAGAAATGTTTCCTATCGTCGACGAACAGGGAAATATCACAGGTGCCGCTACACGTGGCGAATGCCACAGTGGTAGCAAACTCTTGCATCCGGTCATTCACCTTCACGTTTTTAATTCCAAAGGCGAACTGTATATGCAGAAACGTCCCG
>Ga0192244_10189_pt1 | contig 26370 bp, 23 predicted proteins | sample Koala_Koa27_L3_FD_131234 | JGI IMG/M metagenome (GOLD analysis project Ga0192244, IMG submission 131234) | Enriched cells from koala feces incubated with labeled cellulose particles, San Francisco Zoo, California, United States - Koala_Koa2-7_L3 ... | reverse complement strand
GTCATGGAAAGAGAGGCTAATAAATGAAGTAAATAAAGAACGGGAAGATCTGGCAGAGAACTGGGAGAGAGTTCATGAAATACTTACTTGTTTCCCGGGTAAATAACAAAGTAAATCCTGTTCCCCGCGCAGGCGGGGATCGCAAAGGAAGAGGCCGTCTCCTTTCTTTTGTAATTGAAACTGTCGGTTCTTTTGCGATTCCCGCCTACGCGGGAAACAGGTTATAAGCAAAAATATGTATAGAATTGTAATTCTAAATTTGTTGTTGGTTAATATTTTAACTTGTAAGGCTCTATTAGAGATGAGAGATGCATGAGAGATGGAAAAAGGGCATCTCTCATACCTACTTTCCCCATCCATACAGGGATTGGAGGTATTATATGAGAGATGAGAGATGATTTTGCAAAAATCGTTGTAGTAGGAGGTTTTATTTCTTTTCTTCGAGGAATTTCAGGGCTTTCTCTAAATCTTCCGGGGTATCAATTCCGATGGTTTCGTAATGGGTGATCCCTACTTTTATCCGGTAGCCGTTTTCGAGCCAGCGGAGTTGTTCGAGACTTTCTGCCTGCTCGAGGGAAGAGGGGGGAAGCTGGGTGATCTCTTTCAGGATATCTGTCCGGTAAGCATAGAGTCCGATATGTTTATAGAAAGTATGTTTCTTTAGCCATTCGGTGTGTTTATCTCCCCGAATGTAGGGAACAATTGAACGGCTGAAATAGAGTGCTTCGCTATTTTTATTCAGGACTACTTTCGGAGTGTTGGGATTAAATAGCTCTTTTTCAAAATCCGCTTCTGCGGAAAAAGGCTTCACTAAGGTCGCGATCTGCGTGCGCTCGTCTTCGAAGCAGGATTTTAAGATCCCGATCTGTTCCGGCTGGATGAATGGTTCGTCTCCCTGTATGTTAATCACCACATCATAGGGGGCAGATGCCTGGGTATAGGCTTCATAGCAACGGTCTGTTCCACTGGTATGCCGGTCAGAGGTCATTACCACATTTCCTCCGAATGCTTTTACTGCCGCCTGGATCCGTTCATCATCTGTTGCCACACAAACGTGTTCGAGACTTTTCTGTACCTGTTCGTACACCCGTTGGATCATGGGTTTTCCTCCTAATATGGCTAACGGTTTTCCCGGAAAGCGGGTGGAGGCATATCTGGCTGGTATAATTCCTAAGAAGCGCATATTTTTTAATTAATAGTCAGCAGTTGAAAGAGTTATTATTCAGCTCGTTCAAAAGTTCAAAGATCCATGTTTCAGGTTTAAACTTTGAACTTTAAACCTGGAACCTTCAATCCTTTCATATTATATATCATCAACGTATTTTCCTGACTTCTTTAACTCCTGACTGGTGAAATGAGTTAATCATATTTAACTGTCAAAATTAGTGATTTATTTTAATTTTGCGGTTTAAAGAGGAGAACAAAGTGAAGAAGAGGCATCCGATAGAGGTATTGATTGAGCAGGGAGAACATCAGCAACTGGACTTTAAGTTTGAAGTAAGCGATAGTAAAAAGATCGCCCGGACCCTGAGTGCGTTTGCCAATACGGACGGTGGCCGCTTATTGATTGGTGTAAAAGATAACGGACATATTTCGGGAGTGAGAAGTGAGGAGGAATATTATATGATCGAAGCGGCTTCCCATATGTATACGAAACCTCAGGTTTCTTTTACGGCTACCCGGTGGGATGTGCAGGGGAAAACCGTACTGGAAATATATGTGGCTCCCAGCCCGGATAAACCGCATGCGGCTCCCGACAAAGAGGACCGTTATAAGGCTTATATCCGGGTGAAAGATGAAAATATGTTAGCCAATGAGGTCCTGATGTATTCCTGGAAGAAAAAACAGCGGTCATCCGGGATCCTTTTAAAGGTGAGTAAGCCGGTGGAGAAACTGTTTCTCTATCTGGATGATCATTCCTTTATCAATATCCACCAGTTTTGCCGGATTGCCCACATTAATTATTATACGGCAAGAAATATTCTCAGTGATCTGATGGCCATTGATTCCATCGAATATGCCGTCCGTGATAAACAAATTGTCTATCAACGGATCTCATAAACATATACCTGTGCATTCTCCACCCGTGAGACTTTGACCTCTTTATCCTTTTCAATGAAACCGGATTCGGATACGGCATCATAGATTTCCTTTTCAATGACTACTTTTCCGGAGGGACGCAGCACGGTAGCTGACGTACCGGTTTTTCCTATCAGGCCGGATATATCAGGAACGGAAATTGCATCCTCCAGATCGGTATGTAAGGCCATTTTATTCAGGATTCCCCGGCTGCCGATCTTGTTGGATAGCCATATAATGAGAAAGATGCTAAGTACTAAGCTGATTAACACCGTCAGGGTCGCATTTCCTACTTCTGCGTTGGTTACCCCCTCAAAGTTGAAATCGGTATTGTTAAGAAGGGCGGTTGTCAGTCCGGTAATTATACAGATAATGCCGCTGATACCGGCTACACCAAAGCCGGGTATGACAAATATCTCCACAAAAATGAGGATTACTCCGATGATGAACAGCAGGATCTCCCAGTTTTGCGCTAATCCGTCTATATATAAAGGAGCAAAATAAAGAATAGCCGCTATAATGGCTGCCGCGGATGGAAAACCGATCCCCGGGGTTTGCATCTCAAAATAGATCCCTCCTATAATAATAATGATAAGGAGTGACTGAAGGATGGGACTCAGGAGGAACCCTTTCAGGTGATCAAACCAGGAGGGTGTGTATTGCCGGATCTCATAATCCGTATATCCTAATTGCTGAACCACCTCATCAATGGATTCTACGATCCCGTCGCAATATCCCCATCGCACTGCTTCTTCTGCCGTAAAAGTTAAGACTTTACCGGTATCTATCAGATTCGGTATTACCACCCGCTCATCCACCATGGCCTCTGCAATAGCCGGGTCCCGTTTCCACCGGAAGGTGGTGTCATTTCCCTGAATGATCGTATCTTTTCCATGCGCTTCCGCCGTAGAACGGATCATGGAGCGCATATAGGACTGATATTTGTCCGGCATAGCGGCTCCGGTCTGGTTTACCACGGTGGCTGCTCCGATGTTGGCCCCCTTTCTCATAAAGATGTTCCGGGCGGCAATAGAGATTAGGGCTCCGGCTGAGGCGGCATTATTATCTATGAAAACAGACACAGGAATGGGATTATATAAAATCGCGGTACGCATCGAATCCGCCGCTTCCACCAATCCTCCATAGGTGTTCATATGGATAATAACCGCATCTGCCCGTAGGCTGTCCGCTTCTGTGAGACCATTCTTTAAGTAAAGCCAGGTGGTATGATCGATCTCTTTTTTGATATCTATTACATAGATGGTCGCCTCTTTTTCTGCGCTTAATAATAGATTATTAAGAAGAAAAAGTATTGTAAAAGTGAATATTTTTACTATCTTTAGCATGATTAAATGTTGTCAAAACTAATTTTAAAACTTGTAAATATGATAAACCCGGTTGTAAAATATGGTCATTGCTGAAATACCATGTTGTAAATTCTGATCAAAACTAACTCGTTTCTAATCAAATATTTAAAGAACCTGATTTTGGTCTTAATATTCATCAAATGGCCATAGCGTTATGTATTAATTACTATATTTGTACATCTTTCAACGATAACTGGAAGATGTTCTTAAAGTATTTAACCGATTATAATAATTAGAATTATGAATGCGTTGCAATTTCAGAAAAAATTATTGAGCATGCAAGAGAACATGATGAATTTTGCATTGATGCTAACGGCGAACCGTGATGACGCTCAGGATTTATTACAAGACACAACGCTTAAGGTTTTAGACAATCAGGATAAATTTGTAGATAATATTAATTTTAAAGGTTGGGTTTTAACCGTAATGCGTAATATATTCATAAACAACTATCATAAAATTGTACGGACGCAGACCGTGGTCGATCAGGGTGTGGATCTCTACAATCTGGACGTGATCAATGATTCCGGCTTTGACTCCCCGGACGGTGCTTACCAGATCCAGGAGATTACCAAGGCAATAAACAGTCTGAACAGTGAACTAAAAATTCCTTTCTCCATGTTTTTAAGTGGCTATAAATATAATGAAATAGCGGACCGCCTGAATGTTCCTTTAGGAACAGTAAAGAGCCGGATCTTCTTTGCCCGCCAGGAGCTGCAGAAGGTATTGAAGGATTTCCATCAGGGATAAGAAAGTTAATACTATATTAGTAAGCCTATCTTCTATAACAGAAAGATAGGCTTTTTTATAGTATAGGGACTATGTATTAGCTATTTTATCCTTTCTAAATATTCACAGAACAACTTATTTCTGTTGTTTTGAATAATCATAGTTCTGTAGAAACTATGGTGTGTTTTTAATAAATTGGATAATTAATTCTCGATTTATATTTAAATAGAGGAGAATAGAGAAATGATTCTTTAATTTTTTTCCTTTATTCAGGGAAATAATAAATATATGTTTTAGGAAATATTAAAATATGCACTTATTTATTTGCTTTTTATATAAAAACGCTATAAGTTTGCTGTGAATATATCAATTATTTGTTAAATAATACTATAAAAACCATAGTAATAGAATAAAAATGAATACGCCAGGTAGTTTTTAGACCATAAAACTTTTTATTCTACTAAGGAAAAGTTCTTTTAAGTTATGAAATTGTATAAGTTTCTACAGAACTACTGAAGAAAGTTGTAATTCTTTCAGGGGAAAGTAGATGAGAGATATGTAAATTAACCTTATACAACATAGTTGAAGATTTATCTTTTGACTATTTGTATATATTATTAATGTTAAACTATTTATGTTATGATGAACAAACAGTTGGCTTTTCTTAAAAGCGGGCTTGGTTTAGCTCTTTGTTTTTTGCTGGTGGGATCAGGTTATTCATCACCTGTTCATGCTACAGAATCAGGGGTTGCGATTAACCAACAAGCAAGAAAGGTTACCGGTCGGGTAACTGACACCCGGGGCGAAACCCTTTTAGGTGTGAACGTTGTGGTTCAGGGAACAACTAACGGTACCATTACTGATCTGGATGGTAATTTCTCTTTGGAAGCAGAACCGAACGCTGTTCTTGTCTTTTCTTATATCGGATACTATACCCTTAATGTCCCGGCATCCGAAACAGTTCTCAACGTTGTGTTAAGAGAGGATACCCAAAATCTGGATGAGGTAATTGTTGTAGGGTATAGTACTCAGCAGAAAAAGGATATTACCGGTTCTGTTGCAGTAGTAGATACCAAAGACCTGCTTGCTTCTTCCGGTTCTTCTGCTACCCAGCAGTTGCAGGGTAAGGCTGCCGGTGTATATATCGGACAGTCCGGATCTCCGGGATCTCCGGCGATGGTTCGTATTCGTGGTATTAATACTGTAAATGATAACGGTCCATTATATGTTATTGATGGAGTTTCTACCCGTAATCAGGATCTTAGCACCATGAACCCGAATGATATTGAAAGTATGCAGGTGTTGAAAGATGCTTCTGCTGCTGCTATCTATGGAGCTCAGGCTGCGAATGGTGTTATTTTGATCACTACCAAAAAAGGAACAAAAACAGGTCAGCCTGTTTTGACTTATGATGGATATGTAGGCGTTCAGAAAACTGCTAAGCGTTACGATGTTTTGGGATCTATGGATCGTGTAAATCTGGAATGGGAAGCAAAAAAGAATAATTACCGGATTTTGGGAGTGGATGCACTACCTTCCCATGTTCAATTTGGAGAAGGCCTGAGTCCTTCTATTCCTAATTACCTGACTCAGGCAGGTGCCGGTGGTAGTAAAAATATTGATCCTTCAGATTATAGTTATCCTGATAATACGTACGCTGAATTTTCGGATACAAACTGGTGGGATGAAGTGGATCGTGCTGCAATGATGCAAAATCATCAGGTAAGCCTTGCCGGAGGTACAGAAAAAGGACAATATAATTTTAGCGCTAACTATTACAAACAGGATGGTACGGTTATTGAGTCTTATTATCAAAGATATCAGGTACGTGCTAACACTTCCTTTAATGTAAGAGATTGGTTAAGAATCGGGGAAAATCTAACCTATGCATTTGCTAAAGAAAACGGTTTGAGCCCTAGTGGAGCAGAAAATAATCCTTATTCATGGACTTATCGTGCGTCCCCTTATGTACCTGTATATGATATTGAAAATAATTTTGCCGGTTCTATTTATGCAGGTACCGGTAACTGGCAGAATCCGGTAGCAATTCAGATCCGTAATAAAGACAATTATTATACAAATACCCGTATTTTTGGTAATATGTTTGCCGAATTGGATCTATATAAAGGATTGACTTTCCGTACGAACTTCGGTCTGGATTATAAAGGTGCTTATTCGTACCGTATGGAGAAATTAAATCCTGAATTCTCAGAATCCGTGGGAAAAAATAACCTGGAGGAGGTTTCTGATTTTACTTACCGTTGGGTATGGAATAATACAATGACTTATACGGCTACGTTCAATGATATACATAAATTAACTGTGTTAGTTGGTACGGAAGCTATTCGTGATGGACTTGGAAGAAAAATGACAGGAAAACGTTATAATTACCTGTATGAAGATGATCCCAATACCTGGACATTAGATATGGGGAAAAGAGATGATGATCGTGAAGCTAATTCGGAATATAAAGGAGAATTTGCTTTATTCGGGATCTTTGGTCGTGTAGACTATGTGTTTAAAGATAAATATTTAGTAACCGGAATTATGCGTCGTGACGGTGTTTCCCGTTTTTCCAAAAACAACCGTTATGGTATATTCCCTTCCATTTCTCTTGGATGGCGTATGTCAGAAGAAGGTTTTATGGATTCTACCCGGGAATGGTTAGATGATTTGAAGTTCCGTGTTGGATATGGACAAACCGGTAACTCTGAAGTGCCACGTGCTACTAACTTTGCTTATGAATATGTTACACAGCCTGGTTATACTAACTATTTTATTAATGGAGCAAATACTACGCCGGAAGTTGGATACAATTTGGGTAAATATGGTAATGAAGATACGAAATGGGAATCCTTAGAATCTGTGAATGTGGGGGTCGATGCGACTATACTTAATGGCAAATTTGGTGTGGGACTTGAATGGTACTACAAAAAAACCACCGATATGTTAGTGGAGGCTGCCTATTCTGCATTTGCCGGTGAAGCTGATAAACCCTATATCAATTTTGGGGATATGAAAAATACCGGTGTGGATGTGAATTTCAATTATCGGGATTCTAAAGGTGATTGGTCATGGGATGTTAACCTGAATGTTTCTCATTATAAGAATGAAGTATTGCGTATTGATGAATCCGATGATGCTTCTTTCTGGGGATCAGGTACCCGCCTTTCCGGATACGTAACCCGTACTACTAAAGGACATGCTATTTCTGAATTTTATGGATATAAAGTGGATGGGTTTTATGAATCTGTGGAAGATGTAATGAATTGTATGCCGTTAGGTAACACAATTACTACTCGTGAAGAAGCAGAACAATGGATTGGTAAATTTAAATTTGCAGACCTGGATGGTGATGGTAAATTAACAACGGATGACCGTACATTCATTGGTTCCCCTCATCCGGATCTCATTCTGGGTTTGAATACAACTGTAACGTGGAAAAACTGGGATTTGACCACTTTCTGGTATTCTACTATTGGAAATCAACTGTTTAATAATACAAAATATTTTACGGATTTCTGGTTGTTTGAAGGTAATAAATCCTCCCGTATGCGTGATTTATCATGGACACCCGGTGCAGACAACAGCAAAGCGATTCTTCCGATTTTAGATTATGGGGATATGTACTCTGGAACAAATGCCAGTTCCTATTATGTGGAAAACGCTTCATTCCTGCGTTTGAAAAACGTGGTAGTAGGATACACATTCCCAAGAAAATGGTTAAGCAAAGCAACTATACAAAATCTCCGGGTATACGTACAAGCTGAAAATCTCTTTACCATTACCGGTTATTCCGGTCTGGATCCTGAATTTACGAATGCTGATATTAGTGAAGAAAGTGGTGGTGACTTGACAAGAGGTGTGGATATGGGTGGTTGGCCAGTAAGCAGGAGGTTCCTCTTTGGTGTGAACTTCACATTCTAAGTATGATATGTTTACAGGTCGTAATAATTAAAAAAGTAAATGATCATGAAAAATAAATATAAAATTTTACTGTTAGGCGTTGCCAGTATATTGGTTACGAGTTCTTGCGGAGAAGATTTCCTATATAAAGATCCACAGGGAAGTTTGACGGATGAACAGCTTGCAAATGCAACGGGTGTTGATTTGTTAACAATTAGCACGTATGCTGCTTTATATTCCAGAGCAGCCGGAGTTGAAACATACCAGGCTACCCCTTTCAACTGGGTGTGGGGTGGAATATATGGTGGAGACGCTAATAAAGGTTCTGACCCGGGCGATCAATCTGTTTTGAATGAAGTTGAAATGTATAATACCATGTCAACGAATGGATACATCAGCTCTAAATGGGGTTGGGTCTATATGGCAGTGAAACGTGCCAACGTCGCTTTGCAGGCATGGGAAGGTGCGGACGATATGACTGAAGATGTACGGAAATCCCGTTTTGGAGAATTAAAATTCTTACGTGCTTTATTTTATTTTGAAGGGGTAAGAGTGTTTGGTCCTTATATTCCATGGATTGATGAAACTTATAAAGAAAACAATCCAAAGGTTCATAATGATGTGGATATTTATCCTAAAATTTTAGCTGACATAGAGGATGCTCTTGAGAACCTTGATCATAAACAAAGTGATATTGGTAGGCCTAACTACTGGGCTGCAATGGCCTTAAAAGCAAAAATACTGGTGCATAAGGGTGATTTGACAGAGGCAAAACCTATCTTAAAAAGGGTGATTGAAGAGGGAGTTACTTCTTCCGGTGAACGATATGCACTGGAAGATGATTTAAACAATAACTTTAATGCTCTGACGGATAATGGCAAAGAATCTATTTTTGCTGTTCAGTTTGGTGCAGATCCTGATACCGGAAATGGTGCTTTTGCACTAAACTATCCTCATAATTCAGGTCCTGGCGGATGTTGTGGATTTTATCAGCCATCTTTTGAATTGGTGAATTCATTTCAGGTAGATGAAAATGGGCTTCCTTATCTGGATGGTGAATATAGAAGCAAACCTTCCGTATCCGTAAAAGGAGCTGGTGGAGAGAATGATCCTGTAGGGATTAATGATAACACGATCCCTGTAGATCCACGTCTGGATTTTGCAGTGGGACGCTTCGGTATACCTTATAAAGATTGGGGACTACCTGGGAATGACTGGGTACGTAATCCGGTAAATGGTGGTATCTTTTTGCCTAAAAAGCATGTATTTAGCGAAGCTGAAGAGAAAGCTCAATTAACAACTACCTATGATTTATGGGCACCTGGCTCTGCTATGAATTTACAGTATCTTAGCTTGCGTGACATGATGTTATTATATGCAGAATGTTTAGCAAATGATGGGGAGTTAAGTGCTGCTATGGATTTGGTAAACCAGATTCGTTCCCGTGCCGCATTAGATGTAAATATCATTAAACTGGCAGATGGTTCACCAGCCGCTAATTATAAGATATCCACTTATCCTTCCACACATGCTGCTTATTCCAACCGGGAAGTGTGTATGAAAGCTATTCGTATGGAACGTAAGCTTGAATTAGCAATGGAAGGCGAACGTTGGTTTGATTTAGTTCGTTGGGGTGGTGATTATATGGCTCAGGAAATTAGAGCATATATTGATTATGAAAAGAATTACATCGCCAAATTTGCCGGAGCATCTTATTTGCCGGCTTCAAGAACGATGTTACCTGTTCCGGATAATGAAATTCTGACGTTAGGGAATGATGAATCCGGTAAACCTTATCTGGTTCAACCTGATCCATGGAAATAATTAATTTCTAAACTATAATAAAAAAGCACCTCGTATAAGGTGCTTTTTTATTGTTAGCATGTTGAATTATATTTGCTTCGGGCAACTTTACTTTTGTAGTATCTATCCATAAAATCGTAAATAATAAGTTCATGGACACGATTTCTGGACCTGAATATACGATTCATCATCATATGGATATAACTTGATATAAGATATTCAATATCCAAATTTTCTTTTTTTAGTTTTTCCTTTATCTGCAGTATTGTATATTTACTATTAGACGATTTTAGGTGGATCAATAAATTTAGTTTCTTCCATATAATATCATCTTTCATTTTATCTTCTAATATAGCTTCTATACTTTTCTTATAGGATCTATACTTTATGTTGAATTGTTTGCTATTAAATTCATTAAATCCAAATTCTTTTTTAAAAGAAGAATTTAGTTGTTCCATAATTTTTATTTTTCTCTGAGTCTCTAAAGAAAAATCGTCCAGAAATGTGTCAATCATTTTTATGGAAAATAACCATCGATAATTTTCATCCGGAAGTTTATTTATTATTCTAAGCGCTTTAAGAGTACATTCACTATCATGATGGAATAGGGCTTCCGCTTCTTCAATTTTATTTTCTCCATAACGTTCTAATTCACGAACATACGTGTCAATTTGGATTTTCCATATCATATTTTCCTGAATCAGCGGATTTAATTTCTTGTAAAGGAGTTGTTGTAATTCAGATAGATGATTTGAATCCTCAAAGAAAAAACGTATTCGTAAATGTGGCTCCGGATCTGCATACCGGAGGAAAAACCATTTTTGTATCCAACCTTTTTTTAAGGCTTTATTTATTATCCTATAAAGTTCCTGAACTAATATTTTATCTAATGTTTTTTCTCCACTGTAAATCTTCAGATAAAACCATTCGCTACCGGGAATAAATATGCGTTGTGTTTGTTTCATAAAGTGTGATCTTTGTAAAAAGTCATTATACATTCATTTGGAAATATATTATTTCCTTTTCTTGCTATCGCATTCTCCTCCTCAAAAAGAAACTCGGAAATAGTGATAACGTCTCTGTTTTTGACTACGGATAAGAATGATAACAGACTAATCTTACTTTCCCAATCTACGAATAATTTATTGTCATCATCAGGTATGACTGAATAACGGGGTATACCATATTTATTTCTCCAGATTTCAGCTACGTGCATCAATTGTTCTTCAGAAGTACTAAAAAGTATTTTTGCTTCTTCTTTTTTTATACTCCATGTTGCTGGTGATAAGATTGTCTGACTATACTTTATTCTCGGACGAAAAGGAAAGATTTGTTCAAGTTCTGCTCCCCAATGGAAAAAAGGCTCCCTCTTCCTGAAAATTGCTGCATATCACATAAAAAGCGATAGGCGGGTAGTGTGTTATTATTGTAGTTATGAGCAGTTGTTAAACGGGGAATGATGGGTTTATCTAATTTTTTAGAATGGATAACTATCTGATCATTTTGGACAGAAAGCATTAAATCTTCCATATATATGCATTGTTCCTCTTTAAGATCGGAAGTTCCCATAAATAAAATTTCATGCGTATGAATATGAGGACGGAACAGAATATTACCTACCCTGGATTCGGGTAGATGTACTATTTCTGCGAGTATACTATCAGGGTTCCACTCTTGTTCTTTTTGAGCTATTTTTTCTACTAATTGAGCTATTTTCTTATCAGTATGTGCAAAACGAGCCAGTAAATTAGCTCCGGAATGTCCACTAACAAAATTAAAACTAAGTAGTATATCCTCCTTTTTTCCTCGTATAATCTCCACATTGGTATAGAGTGTGGGAGGGAGATTGTCAATAGCGGGTGGTAAGGTATCAAGGTCCTCTTCTGAAAACAAGACTTCTTTTTCATTTTTGGAAAAACATTTGAACGTCTTTTTCATTAATATCACCTGAAAAGGAGTAAGATTATAAGCAGATGGGTGAGATAGCTCTGGTAGATGAAGATCATCAATAAAAGGAGATATATCTTTGTTATTTGTATTTACGGGATACCCTATTCCATGGTCAGGATCTAATACTTCCATAAGTGGCATTTTCCTTTCTTCATATCGTTTTAGGAATTCCCGTTTAAATTGTTGTAAAGATTCCTTTTGATAAGATGGAGTAATTCTGTTTAAAAACCTGCATACTTTTTCGACTTCTTTTATCACCTCAGAAGATAAGGTAATTTGTTTTGCTTCTTTAATTAAGTCTACCTGAAACAGATATTTTTCCTCATATGGGATCTGAAGTAATCGGATCTCTTGTATAATTTGTTTGTAAGCTTCTATATTGTTTTCCGAGTGGTCTATTTGGAATAGTAAATTTTGAATATTTTTTAAAGAGTTAAGTAGAGGAAGAGTTAATGGAATGGATTCCACTAAATGAATGAGTCTATTAAAAAGGTCCTCTCCGGTAACTGCCTGGAAAAACTCACCAACCAATAGTTGGCAGTCAATGAGCTGGTCTATGAAACTATTTGCATCGTCAGGAGATATTTCATTTTCTGTTAATGACTGAATTAAAATATTTTTTTTGTTTCCATTCTTAGCAAGGGTAAGTATTTTGTTTAAATAGGTGGATTTTTCAACCTCTGTAAGCTGGTATTTTTTTTCTTTACCGATGAGTATGACTTCTATATATCTTATCTTTTTTCCCTGATGATATAAACTGGAGTTTGGAAAATACCTGATATTATTTTTAATTTCCGGGATTTTAATTAATTCATCATATAAAGTGCATAAATAATGCATATCCAATCGTGTAACTCGCTTGTAAGAATCCTGGAATTCCATTTTGCATTTTTCTCCTGTTTCTCCAACTGTGCATCCCGCAAATAAACCAAATGGAGTGCAACGGGTAGACATCCGGCTAATATATCTTCCAAAGGAAATAAGTAAACGCTTAGAATCTGTTTCTTGTTTAGATGTGGTATTGAAAAACTTTTTTAATTCTTTATAAAGAACAGGCGAAGCAATGTAGATCGCTTCCTGTATAAAAGGATTCTCCCATTGTTTGTATAGCAGTTCTTCATTATTTAAAATATCTTCCAATTGATTGTAAGGAAGAACCGGAGTCCTGATGATATAATTAGGAAAAGCTTTATAATTCATAGATTATATTATTTTTTATGATAGTAAAAATATTTGGTCCCAGTCCTGATCGTCGTTTAGAAGATAAGAAATGAAAGTTAATCCAATCCCACTAATCCCTGTAATTAATGAATAATTACAAACCCATTCTTGTTCATAAGTTTTGTAACCTGCTAAACCGTCTTCAAAATGGGCATGTTGTACCGTTTCCTTTATCCAGAAATCCTGAGTTTCTTTAAAAATCTCCACACCAGTTTCTTTATAGAGCCTATTATATATCATCGCAAGTCCAGCACTTCCATGACAGATCCCTGCATCTTTTATTTGTTCTTTTATGGAATCACGGCGTTGTGTAGAATAAATGAATATATTAAGTGCTTTATCAAACCATTTTTGATTGCCTGTAGCTTTTGCAGCTTGCCATAGTGCAATTGTTGTACTTAAATCTCCGTAACACCAGGCAAGCCTGTTTCGGGGAGGCTGGTAATTTTCAATAATATAAACAGGAAATTGAGGCTCGTTTGTTTGTTGATTTATTTGATGGGCTAATATAAAATTGTTTAAACCTATTAGCATAGGTTCTATTTTCTTATTCGGAAATTTGTCTCTTAGAGCATGAGAAAGAAATATACTTATGCTGGAAATACCGTGTGATAAAGAGAAATTATATCCTACTTTTTCCATGGGATAAATCATGGATTTCCATTTAAATGTCTGGTCAATTTCTTTTTTCTCAGCTATGTCATATAAATAATTAATATATTCATTTATAAAATGGGAATGGGATTTGGTAGTTAGGAAATATAGTGCTACTCCCAGGGAGCCATGTAAGAAATCCCAGTTGTTATTTTTCATATCTTTCCGGGTATGATAGAGCAGATAATTATCCAGTTCATCCTGAACATCAGATAAATCTATATCCAGCCATTCTTTATTTCTTAAAAAACGGAGAAGTATAAGTATACCTGTAACTCCTTCACTGAAAGTGTGAGTCATAGATATTCTATCCCATTTATTAAGAAGAGATTCTACATATTCTTCAGCAAACTCACGGTCTTTTATTTCTTTGGTGTATTTTGCATAATAAAATAGGAAGAGAACAATTCCAAATTCTCCGGATAATAAGCCGTAAGGTAATATTTCATTAGGATTTCGGATATTTTTTTGAATAGCTTTTGCTATATTATATATAATAGTTTGTATGTTTTTCTTCTCGTTATTTCTCATTGTTATGGATTTAAGATGTTCTTCTGTCAAGAAGAAGATGGGCTTTAAACCCATCTTCTTTTTGCATCGACATACTAAAAGTAAAATTCTATTTCAATACTTTCATGTATGTGTTATTCAATCCTCACATTAAGGACAGTAAGTACACGACAATGCGGTACCACAAGTAGGGTTAGTACTACCACAAGAGTATGTACATGTAACAACTCCTTGGGTTGGACAATTTACCTGTGTCGCACAAGTAAGAGAGTTTGTGTACCCATCATTTCCGCCTTTTAAATGCTGCATTTCATTTGTCTGCAAATTTGTTACAGCTTCTTTTTTTAATGTTAACTTTTTAATTTTCTTCATATTAGTATAAGTTTAAATTACCCTACTCTTAAAGATTTTCGGGATCCTCTATTATATTATCTTATTAATAATTGATTTAAAGATTATTATAGAGAGAAATATATTTTTTTGTATGTTTTTTAGTTGGTATCTATCAGGGATTTGTCCTTTCCGGTTTGTTACGGATATGCTGTCTATTAAATTACGACTCAGTTCTTCTAATGAAAGATATTCTTCGCCATCATCTCTTTTGATAGATACAATTTTAGCATTTTCATAAGATTGGATCATTTCCAGGAGTCCATAACCTGACGAACTTACTATTGGGAGACCGAATCCCATCATTTCAATAGCCACATAACTACATTGTTCATGGACAGAAGGTAAAGCAGCTACATCTGCGATTTGATAAAACTCATATAGCTCTTCTTTTTTTAATCTACCTGTAAATGTAATTTTACTCCAACATGTTTTGTTTTTTTGGAAACATGCTGGAAAATCTCCATCTCCGATAATTACTAAACGACAATCAGGATCAGTCTGTAATACTTTTTCAAATGCCTGGATTAATAGGTTGATTCCTTTAGTTGCATCTAATCTGCCAACGAATAAAATGATTTTTTCCTTTTTTTCTATCCATAACTTTTTTCTCGTCTTTTCTTTTTCTTCTCTGGAAATGTTTGGGAAATTATGCTCTAAACCATTATGAATGATTACAATTTTATTTTGTGGAATATGATAACTGTTTTTTAGTAATTCAGCCGTAAACTCAGAAAGACAAATAATATGATCTACTCCGTCAAATACTCTTTTTTCTGCCAGATAATTAGAATATACTTCCTCAAATTTGTCATCCGGTTTTTCTTCCTGTTTTTTCAGAATTTTTTTGTAAAGTGAAAGGTCTCCATTTAGTAAAGAAGCCCAATGTTGATAATGGAGAGTAAAAATAACTTTACAGGACGGGAAATCTTCTTTCATATATTTAACCAGTTCATATTCTTTCAAAAAGTTTAAATGAAAAATGATTTTATCATTTTCTTCGATTTCCATATAAGACTTTAAAATATACCAACAATTATGGTAGTATTTGAATAATAGAAAAGATGAAATGTTCTGTGCCGGAAATGAGTAAACTGAAAAATTTTCCTCTTTAGTTATCTGGAATTCACTTTCCTGTGTAAAGAATTCAACAATATGTAAAGATATATTTTTTACATCCTGTAAACATGTGATCATTTGTTTCAGGTAAGTGCCTCGCCCGTAGACAGAACTACGATCGTTTTCTGTAAAAAAGAATATATGTGTCATTTCAAAAGTAATTTAAGGCCATAGCCTGCGCATCCGTTTTCCAATCCCAATTTCCATTCTATGAGGTTTCCAGCAGTGCCATTTCCATATATATTAAGCAGAAGTTCCTGGTCATCCGGAATATGTGTATCTTTCTGAATATTTTTCCATTCATCCAGATATTGCCTATTAAGTAAGGTATTTCTGGCTAATCGACCTGGTGAATGAATACGTTTATGAATATAATATGAAATTCCTTCCAAACCGGTCTGAATACTTTTGTCTTGTATATATCGAAGGTCTCTTTCCATAATTTTCAGATCTAATTCATGTAATATTTCATCTGAATCTTCTTCCATAAATCCATTTTGTAAAAGATATTCTATTCCCCATCCAATACCACATAAGCCAAATTCAAAGTTTATAGGCAATCCATCATTTATTTCTTCGAAAATTTCATCTAATAATTTCCCGGCAAAATCTTCATAAATAGGATTATCTGTATAACGGGCATAATGAACAAAAAATAGAAGAATACCCATTTTACCATGATACAAACTCAATTCCGGGAAAGTACAAGTTTCCAATATCAGACGATTAGCAATACGCTTTAAGATTTCGTCTGTATGGGTTATGGATTTTATCTCTTTGATACTATTCATATGTTTTTATTTTAAATCTATCTAACCAGGGCCAGGTACTTATGTATGTTCTTAATTCTTCTGTTGTCATACTGCATATTTTTATGAACTCCTGTTTACCATTTTACTCATATTGTATGTTTGCATATCCGGAATTAAGTAAACGAGGATGCCACAAATGGAACAGGCTACCGGAAGCCCGGTAAATAGGGAATTCCGGATATAAAATTTCCATCCGTTTAATTCTTTCGAAATCCTCCGGTCCCCACCCTAAAAAGTTTTCATTATCTCCTCCGGATTGTAAATATTCATTTCTGTTTACGATAAAAGCTCCTCCCATAGATAAAGATCCATACATGGGAAACATATAAGGAATATTTTTCTGAAGGACTCCTATATCTCCGGACTGTGTATACATTTGCAGGTGAATGGGGTCTGTTGCATACATGATACCGTTATAAGGTAATCCCATAACTGCCTTTCCTGATTCTATCTGATTTACAACTTCTGTAATTTGTGTTGCCGGAACAATGGCATCTGTATCCCATCCTGCTATAATAGAGGTCGTGACTAATTGATAGAGATAGTTCAGATAAAGCGTGTGTTGAAATACCGGGTTTTCATCTTTGATAAAATGGTATTCAACTTGCGGATGCTTTTCTTTCAGAATATAATGCTGTGAAGAATCAGCTTCCATTATATAAATCTTTGATTTAAAGTGGTGAAGAATAAAATCTAATAGAAGATCCAGATTTCTGCTCCGTTCATAAGAGTCAATCCGTACTGGTATGACAAAACTTACATTTAATAATTCCTGAATATGGTTCATACTAAAGATCTCCATGTCTGATAGGTTGCATATTCTTTCTCTAATAGATTCAACCCAAGAGCTGCATATCCTTCATATATTCCCCAATTATGAGGATTGAAATTTACCGGCTGAGCTTTCTTATTTTTTGTGAATTCCTTTTCCGGGAAATAAGTTATCAATTTTTTTTACCTTGAACGGATAATATCCCCGTTGATCTATTTGTAATAGAAATTGATAGAGCTCATTAGTCTTTTCTGTTCCCGATAATAATAATTGTTCCAATTTATCTACTATGTGAATAATGAGCATTCGATTTGTTAACGTATTTACATTTTGAGGATAGGATTCCGGATTAGATAACCGAAATAAAAGGTAGCGTCCTAATCCTATGAGACCTGTATGAAGACTGGTATCTACATATTCTCTGAAAATGATAGTATGGAAAATGTGAGAGTCGATTTCCTGTAGTACTTCGTCTGTATGTATGTCAATATATTTTTGTTGGGCAAGATATTCTAAACCGCATCCGATGCCTGCTAATCCGTTTGCATAATCTCTTGACGTATTCTCGTGTATTTCTTCTTGTATGGCTTCTATTAATTCGTATGCGTCATTCACATACATATTATTTTTTGTGTAATCAGCATATAGGAAAAAATAAATAGCCACTCCCATTTTGCCACGGAATAATCCCGGACATTTAATCGAGGATTTATTAGACTGTAAAATATTTGTTATTTGTGATAAAGTAAGATTCATAAGGTTCATGTTTAGAAATACTACCGGATGATAGAAGAAATTATTGCTGGATGGTTTTTTAAATTGCTTTTCACAATAGTCGTTATATTTTGTTGTTAAAGCAATTTTTACTGTTCACTTTTTGCATACATTTTGTTCACATGTCGCTTTGATGACACAAAATGGAAAAGAATTCTTTATTATATTTTAATCCATTTTTCAGGAAGAAGATCCTGCGTATTATGTTCGGCATATTTAGGTCCAAACCAACGCAGTGGAGCAATTACTTTTTTATCTTCTGAATTATTCAACCATGCTCCCCACCAACTGAAAGTACTATTGCTGATGATATGATTCTGGCACATGGAAGGAAGATATAGATCATAGGTAGGATTGGTACATTCTGCAAAATAAAATTTATCTCCTTTGAAATTTTGTCTGCACCATTCCAGATCATCACTCGTAATAAGGTAAGGTTTATCTTTCCCAATAATTTCTATGGCTTTATTATAATAATTCAGGGAACAAACGGGTAAATGGTCCTGTACTTTCAAATAATCCCCTCGTCTTACATTTATACTTGTAATTCCAGGTAATTCTAATATTTCATCATATTTTTCTTTGAGAAAATCCTGAGTTTCATTATCGATCTTGAACATATTTCGGACGAGAGAGGAATCAAAATATTTTTCTGATTGAAAATATCCCTGAATATGCATATTGGGAATATATTCAAGGGGTTTATAATGAAAGAAAGGTTCTGTATAAGTGTAACTGTAAAAAGTAGGTGGATTAATTCTTATATCTATATTTCTTAAAACTGTATTTCTAAATTGATGTAGATACTCTGTTAGCATACAATTATCTGGTTCCGCTACCTGATATTTAACCGGTATAGCGATTAATTTGCAGTTATTTTTTTTGCTAAAGAGCCTGCTGCTGCTAATTGGAACATAATATTTCCAATTCTTCCTACTAAAGAAATATAAATAATATGAGCTTTGTAATTTTCTCTGTTATAATGTTTTTTGTGGAGGATGATTTTTTTTACTTTTGTTTTCATGGCCAAATCAAATATTGTGGATAAATTCATTGAGCATTTTAATTGTTCCATTCTCTCCAAACATTTTTTTAGACAAACGAGTTTGTTTCATACTAATTGAACTGCGTTCCTTACACATCTGATGGGCAATATCAATGGGTCTGAGATTTGTTTTTATCAGATAGCACATATATAATTCATCAGTAGATAACTTGGGTACTAAGCCATATATGGAAGATTTAAATTCCGGATAAATTTCATCTATAGTCTGAATAAGTATGTTTTTTTCATTTTTTTCCAATCTGCACTTTTCTTTATTGTGAAGTTTTATGTAAATGTCTGAAATATAAAGCATTTTATCCTTTATTGCTTTTTTTATCTTTATACTTTATACTTTTAACTTTGGTTTGAAAATGGTAGAAAAAATAACCGGAAAAAACTCCAATTAATACCAGTGAAAATGGAAATGTAAAATTCATAATATATATTTTAAGGAATTAGTGACTACTTTTCTTTTATGAAAACTCAAATTAAAAAATATCAAAAATATAGAACTTAAGGGTATGCTTTCTTAGTCAATATTTTAATAAAAAAAGTTTATATCATTATTAAGTAGTTGAATTATGTTTGTATACTAAGGTTATCTCTACCAATTATAATTTTATCTATTCAAATAATTATATATCTTATAAATTAAACTATTTGTAATACAATAATCAAATATTTTAATTAAATATAAAAATAAATAGATATGTTATTTGGCATCAATTATTATTAAAAAAGTGTTATTATTATAACAGATATAAATATTTATCTTCTTTTGAATAATTAAGAAATATGTTATTTGTCAACTCTTATAGAAATGTATACTTTTGGCAGAAAATTCAGAAGTATATGAGAAGTTTTGCCAGTGATAACAATTCAGGGGTCCATCCGTTGGTGATGGAGGCTATTCTGAAAGCGAATGATAATCATGCGGTTGGTTACGGGAGTGATCCCTGGACCAAAACAGCAACAGAGAAGTTAAAAGAGATATTCGGAGAAAAGGCGTCTCCTTTTTTTGTGTTTAACGGAACCGGGGCGAATTCTGTGGCCTTACAGGCAGTCACCCGTTCGTTCCATAGTATTATCTGTGCAGAGACAGCTCATATTTATGTGGATGAGTGTGGAGCACCGTCCCGGATGACGGGAGCAACTATTGTGCCTATTTCTACCAATGATGGGAAGCTGACTCCGGAGTTGATAAAACCAAAATTACATAACTTTGGAGTGTGCCATCATCCACAACCTAAGGTGGTTTATATCTCCCAGGTTTCCGAATTGGGGACTGTTTATACGATAGAAGAGGTAAGAGCCATTGCAGATCTGCTTCATTCATATGATATGTATTTACATATGGACGGAGCGCGGCTGGCAAATGCCTGTGTTTACTTGGGATGTTCCATGAAAGAACTGACTGTAGATGCCGGAGTGGATATTCTGAGTTTTGGAGGAACTAAAAACGGGATGATGATGGGAGAAGCAGTGATCTCTTTCCGGCCTGAAATTACGGAAAATCTGGAATATTTCCGGAAACAATCTGCCCAGTTAGCTTCCAAACAGCGATTTTTATCTGCCCAGTTTATTCCTTACCTGGAAAAAGAGGTTTGGTTTGAAAATGCGAAGCGGGCTAATACCTATGCCCGGAAACTTGCCGATATACTGCTTCAGTATCCTCAGATAAAATTTACTCAGAAAGTGGAATCGAATCAGTTGTTCTTTACCATACCGGCAGAGGCTGCGGAGAAACTATTGGAAACCTATTATTTTTATTATTGGAATGAAGAGATCTCGGAAGTGCGTCTGGTTACCTCATGGGATACCACGATGGAGGACCTGCAAAGTTTTGAGAAGACTTTAAAGAGAGTATTATAAAAAGAAAGTAAATCTTAAGATAGGGCTGGAAGTGAATTATGCCGGATGTTAAATCTGGCGTAATTTACTGTTTATATGTAATAATCTTTTAATTTTGTCAAATATAAGGGGGAAGATATCGAAGCACTATACACTTTTATTTGACCAGTTCATGGCACTAAACGAAACACAATTGTCGGTTGATTCTTTATTCTGGAAGATCGCCTTAAAAGATGACGAGGAAGCTTTCCGTTTACTATTTTATAACTTTTTTCCACCTTTATGTGTTTTTGCAGCCCGTTACATTCCGGATAAGGAGACGTGTGAGGATATTGTCCAGGAGGTTTTCCTGAAGATCTGGAAAAACCGGAAACGATTGGAAATAAATACTTCCGCACGGAATTTTTTAGTGACCGCCGTCAAGAATAGTTGTATAGACCACCAACGCAAACGGGATACGGAAGAGAACTACCGGACGTATCAATCTCTATTAAATCATCAGATGATGACTTCGGATGATATTTATACCATTCGTGAACTGGAGGAAATGATCCATGAATCCCTGAATAAGTTGCCGGATAATATACGCCTGGTTTTTGAAATGAACCGGTTTGAAGGGAAGACCTATTCGGAAATAGCCTCTCAACTTAATATTTCGGTAAAAACAGTGGAAGCCTATATGAGTAAAGCTCTTAAAATCCTCCGGGTGGAACTAAAAGATTATCTTCCTTTTGTTATTCTATTTTTGTGGTAAACGTGCAGAACTAACGACTTCTTTTATTTAACCGTTCGTAAAAACAAAAAAAATGTTCACTTTTCATAGGGTATGAAGGGAAGCTCTACGTCTATTGATTGTGAAGTGAAAAAACGGCAATACGTGAATATAGACGAAACACATATCATCCCCTATCTTCAGGGGGAACTCAACGAGGAACAGCAGGTTGCTTTTGAACATTATGTACAGCAGCATCCGGACTTTCGGAAAGAGGTCGAAGACATCCGGTTTATTTGGCAGGCTACGGAAACATTAAAACGTCAACAGGAAATTGATATTTCCCGTGGCTGGAAAAAACTCTCCTGGAGTTTATGGCTGAATCAATCTATGGAAAGGAGCTGGAAAGCTGCGAAAATTCTAATTGCTGCTTCTGTTATACCTTTATTATATACAACCTATTACCTTTCAAACCGGTTAACGGATATTCAGCATGGGGTTCAGATGAAATTGAAGTTACGACTGCTTATGGTCTTATCTCTAAAATCATTTTACCAGACAGTTCGGAAGTCTCTTTGAATTCGGGGAGTACGTTGCGTTACCCACAACGGTTTGTCTCGGACACCCGTCAGGTTCGTTTGATAGGAGAGGCTTATTTTAAAGTAAAGGCAGATCCGGAAAATCGTTTTGATGTGTTGCTGCCGGATGGAGTCTGTGTGAGTGCATATGGTACGGAGTTCAATGTGAATGCGTATGAGGACCAGTTATGGATTGAAACGGTGCTGGCGGATGGGAATATGGAAGTGACCAAAGATGGGAAAGACACCTCTTTTTCTAAAGTCTTGTCTCCCGGACAGATGGCATTTACCCGTAAAGGAGAGGATGATATTTTAGTATCCAATGTGAATCTGTATGCCAAGACGGCCTGGAGAGATGGCAAAATGGTTTTCCGGCGAGCCAAGATGCCGGAGATTTCCCGGCGTTTGTCCCAACATTTCAATGTCGATATAGAGTTGCATGGAAAGGAATTACATCAATATGAGTATTCCGCCACCTTTACTACGGAGACATTAACAGATATCCTGAATTTATTGAAACAATCCGCTCCCTTAGAGTGGAGATATATAGAACCACAACGAAGGGATGATTTTTCTTATACTAAACGAAAAGTAATTATACGGCTATTATAAAAAACACAATTGGGAATGTAATATCAGCATATTGAGAATGTTAACTTTTAAATTTAATCTATTGCCTATGATAAATGAATAAACAATGAAAAACAGTCAGGGAAACGTTTAGACACGCCTCCCTGAAAGACCTATTTGCGTTTGCTTACGAAAATCTCACCTAACGGTAAGCAAACGGTCAATTAATTAACTATTAATCAACAAAGCATGTAAACGTATGAATAAAAAAATTAATGTCAAAGCATTTAGACCCTTTTACGGTCTATTGAAAAAAATCCCTATTGTAATGAGAATAACAGTATGTCTATTATTTGTTCTTCTTTTCCAGGCAAAGGCAGAAGTTTCTTACTCCCAGTCTGCCCGAATTTCGCTCAGTATGCAAAATGCCACAGTAGAAGAAGTTTTGAATGCTATTGAAGAGAGTTCAGAATTCTATTTTCTATACAACAGTAAATTGGTTGATGTGGACCGGGTTGTAGACGTAAAGGAAAAGAACCAGCCCATTGGCAGTGTGCTAAATAAAGTCTTTGATGGTTCGGAAGTATCCTATCGTGTGGAAGACCGCCAGATTATCCTGAGTAATAAAAGAGATATGCCCTCTGTAGCAGCTCCTCAACAAAGTGACCGGATTACCGGAGTCGTAAAAGATAAAAGAGGAGAGACCATTATCGGTGCGAATGTGATGGTCAAAGGTACGACTACCGGTACGATCACTGATTTTGATGGAAACTTTACCATTGATGCTCCGGCAAATGCCACGTTGATCGTTACCTATATTGGATATGCCAGCCAGGAAGTGGAAGTAGCAGGTAAATCTAATTTGAATATTATTCTGGATGAGGACACCCAGTTGCTGAATGAAGTAGTGGTAGTAGGGTATGGTACTCAGAAAAAAGGAGAGATCACTTCTTCTGTTACCAGTGTAAAAGCGGCTGACTTTAATAAAGCACCGGTTGTAAACCCGATGCAGTTAGTGGAGGGGCGTGTAGCCGGTTTGACCATCTCCCGTCCATCCGGTGACCCGAATGCGGCTCCTAATATCCAGATGCGTGGTGCCTCTTCTCTGAAAGGAAATAATGAACCGTTGATCATTATTGACGGAATTCCGGGAAATATGTCTTCTTTAAATGCTATTGCTCCGGAAGATATTGAAGCAATGGATGTGTTGAAAGACGGTTCTGCGGCTGCGATCTATGGTACACGTGGTAATAATGGTGTAATCATCGTAACGACCAAACGACCTTTGGTCGGTGTTTCGCAGGTAGACTATTCAGGATATATTATGCATGAAACGATTGCTGCACGTCCTGATATTCTGAGTGCCGAGGAATTTGCTGCTTATGGAAGGCAAACCGGAAATGAGGAAAAAGTGATTGACTTTGGTGGCAGAGAGGATATCTATGACAAGTTGTTGAACAAAAGCAATTTTACACACGTCCATAACTTAACAGCTACCGGCGGTAGTGCTAAAATGAACTATCGTGCCTCTTTGAACTATCGTAGGAATGAAGGTATTGCGATGAAAACAGACCGTGAAACGATCAATGGGTCCATCATGGTAAACCACCGCTCCTTAGAAGACAAGTTATTATTATCCTTTCACATGTCTAATTCATATACAAAGGCTAATTATTTAGCCAGTGATGAAAAAAAGAACAGGGGATGATAAATATAACGACTACGATGTATTCTATCAGGCTACCCGTATGAACCCGACTCTTCCTATCTATAACGAAGACGGAAGTTATTATGAAAATTATGGTGGTTATGAAGAATGGAACCCCATTGCAAAACTGGAACAACAAACCCGTACGTCCGAATCTAAAAACTTACTGAACAGTTTCAAAGCAACTTACGAAGTGATGACCGGTTTGCAGGTCTCAGGATTCTTTGCATTGGAAAAGAACGATAAAGTATTTAACTACTACCGGAGTAACAAGTCTTATGGTGCGATCAAGAATGGTGACGGAGGTGAGGCATTCAACCGTTATTTGAATAATACAAATAAAACGATGGAATGGACGGCTAACTACAACACCTCTATTAACCTGCATAATCTGACCGGTTTATTAGGGTACAGTTACCAGGATTTCACCGAAGAATATTTTGCTCAGGTAAATAATAACTTCCTTACGGATGCTTTTGGCCCTTATAATATGGAAGGTGGTTCCTATTTGAAACAAGGATTAGCAAAAATGGAAAGCCATAAAGATTATAGTAAACTGATCGCATTCTTTGCACGTTTCAACTACAACTATGATGGTAAATATATGGCCAGTGCTTCTATCCGTCGTGAAGGTTCAACGAAATTCGGTGCAAACAATAAATGGGCCTGGTTCCCTTCTGTCAGCGCAGGTTGGATGATCTCCAGAGAAGAGTTTATGGAAACATTTGAAGCATTGGATATTCTGAAATTCCGTGCCGGTTATGGTATCACAGGTAGTTTACCGAATGATCCGTATATGTCATTAGTAAAATACGGAACAGGTGCAGGGATCTGGGATTCTTTTAACAATAAATGGCTGACTGCTACCTATGGTCCTAAAAACAACCCGAACCCGGATTTAAGATGGGAGAAAAACAAATCCCTGAATATTGGTTTTGACTACGGTTTCTTTAATAATCGTTTGAATGGATCTATTGACTGGTATGTAAGAACAACAAAAGATTTGATTAGTGAATACACCGCTCAACAACCTCCGTTGATCCATGATAAGATCATGACCAATGTAGGTACGATGAGAAATACCGGTCTGGAGCTGGCAGTGAATGCTGAAATTGTGCAGACCAGAGACTTTTCTTACACGGCTAACTTTACATTCTCCTATGAAAAGAATAAACTGACCTCCCTGTCCAATGAAATGTACCAGACAAGCTACGAAGACCGTTATGACTTGCCTTCGCCGGGAAATCCGGGAAAAGCATTCCGTTTACAGGAAGGACACCCGGTAGGTTCATTCTATGGCTATATCTGTGATGGAATTGATTCGGAAGGCCGTTATATCTTACGGGATTTGGATGGTATCCCCGGGCTGAATGCGGATGACCGTACATTTATCGGAAATGGGTTACCTAAATACAAGATGGGTCTGCAAAATACCTTTACTTATAAGAACTTCGACTTTAGCTTCTTCCTGAGAGGAATGTTTGACTTTGACGTATTGAATGAAGGTAAATTGTATTTTGGAACTTCTTACACATTAGATGATTTGGGCAGAAACGTATATAAATATGCGTTGGATAATAAAACAACGGAAAGTCCTTTATTCTCTTCTTATTTTGTTGAAAAAGGTAATTTCCTTAAAATTGATAACCTGACATTAGGATATACTTTCAACTTCCAGGAAAATAAATATATCCGTAATTTCCGTATTTATGGAAACGTGACCAATGTGGCTACTATTACCGGATATAGCGGATTAACTCCGGATGTGAATGTAACCGGTCTGGATGCCGGTCTGGACAAACGGGGTATGTACCCAAGTA
>Ga0192244_10187_pt1 | contig 26462 bp, 21 predicted proteins | sample Koala_Koa27_L3_FD_131234 | JGI IMG/M metagenome (GOLD analysis project Ga0192244, IMG submission 131234) | Enriched cells from koala feces incubated with labeled cellulose particles, San Francisco Zoo, California, United States - Koala_Koa2-7_L3 ... | reverse complement strand
AACCTTAGGTCTTGGGATTGTGATGGCTATCATGGAAACTATCTATTACAAGACTGGTGAAGAATTCTGGAAGACTACCACCAAATTCTGGATGAAACTATTTGGGATCAATTTTGCGATTGGTGTCGCAACCGGTCTGATCCTTGAATTTGAATTTGGAACTAACTGGTCTAATTATAGTTGGTTTGTAGGAGATATATTCGGAGCCCCACTGGCTATCGAAGGAATTCTGGCTTTCTTTCTGGAAGCTACTTTCATTGCTGTAATGTTCTTTGGATGGAATAAAGTGAGTAAAAGATTTCATCTTGCCTCTACCTGGTTGACTTTTGCCGGAGCAACCCTATCTGCCCTATGGATCCTGATTGCAAATGCATGGATGCAATATCCGGCAGGTATGGAATTCAATCCGGACACCGTAAGAAATGAAATGATTGATTTTTGGGCCGTAGCTTTATCCCCGGTTGCCATCAATAAGTTCTTTCATGCGGTTCTTTCCAGTTGGATCATAGGAGCCATATTCACAGTAGGGATCGCCAGTTGGTTCCTCTTGAAAAAAAGGGAAACCCGCTTTGCTCTTGCCAGCATCAAAGCGGGAGCATTTCTGGGATTGATCGCTTCCTTATTAACGTTGTATACCGGTGATGGTTCCGGATACCAGGTTGCTCAAAAACAACCGATGAAGCTGGCTGCCATGGAAGGGCTCTATAAAGGTGGCCACGGAATCGGGTTAGTGGGTGTAGGAGTTTTGAATCCTGAAAAGAAAAGTTACGATGACGGTGTTGACCCTTTTCTCTTCAAAATTACTCTTCCCAACATGCTTTCCCTGTTAGCAGAACGTAGTATGGATGGATATGTACCAGGCATTCAGGATCTATTGGAAGGAGGTTATGAAACCAAAGATGAGGAAAGGGCTCTTTCTGCCCAGGAAAAGATCGCGAAAGGCCAAACGGCCATTCAGGCACTTGCAGACTACCAGCAAGCCGTTAAAAACAAGGATGAAACAGGAGCCAAACGACACCGTGCTCTATTGAATGAAAATTTCAGTTATTTTGGTTATGGTTATATCAAAGACTCCAGTGATTTGATACCTCATATAGGTTTGACGTTTTATTCCTTCCGTATTATGGTCATTTTAGGAGGTTTCTTTATTCTTCTGTTTGCACTTGCCTCTTTCTATAGTTATAAAAACAGATTTGAAGATAAAAGATGGTTACAGTGGATTTGTCTGCTATCCATTCCATTGGCTTATATTGCCGCGCAGGCTGGATGGATCGTCGCCGAAGTAGGCCGCCAACCCTGGGCTATTCAGGATATTCTACCGACTGCCGTTGCAGTATCCAAATTACAAACCTCTTCTGTCCAGACTACATTTTTCCTATTCCTGGCTATTTTTACAGTTCTGTTAATTGCTGAGATCGGAATTATGATTAAAGTAGTTAAACAGGGACCGGAAAGTGGAAAAGATATGTCTAATGAATTACATTAAATTTGAGTATTATGGAAAGTACATATAATATATTACAACATTACTGGTGGTTAGTCGTTTCTTTATTAGGGGCAATTTTGGTATTCCTGCTATTTGTACAAGGAGGACAATCTCTTCTTTTTACACTTGGGAAAACAGAAGTTCAACAGAAAATGCTGTTGAATTCAACTGGTCGTAAATGGGAGATTACTTTTACCACTCTCGTTACTTTCGGAGGTGCCTTTTTTGCATCCTTTCCCTTATTTTACTCTACCAGTTTTGGAGGGGCCTATTGGGTATGGATGCTTATTCTTCTCTGTTTTGTCATTCAGGCTGTATCTTATGAGTACCAATCTAAAAAAGGAAATTTGTTAGGTAAAAAAACCTATCAGATCTTCCTGCTCATTAATGGAGTGGTAGGTCCTATCTTATTGGGTACAGCAGTAGGGACTTTTTTAACGGAGCCGAGTTTTTTTGTGAATAAAGAACAACTGACCAATCTATCCATGCCCGTGATCTCCAGTTGGGCTACCCCCTGGCATGGATTAGAGGCTGCATTTGTTATCTGGAACCTTTGCTTAGGATTTGCCGTATTTTTCCTTTCCCGGGTGTTAGCCTTATTATATTTCATCAATAATATTGATAACGATACGATTCAGACCCGGGCAAGAAAAAGATTAATCCCGGAAACCGGATTATTCTTAGTATTCTTCCTGACATTTCTGGTACATGTATTATTAAAAGATGGTTTTGCCGTCAATCCGGATACACAGGAGATATTTATGCAACCCTTTAAGTATTTTACGAATCTTATAGAAATGCCGGCTGTTGCCGTTATTCTTTTAATCGGAGTGGTGGGGGTACTATTCGGAATCCTTAAAACCCTTCTGGTTAGAACATGGAGAAAAGGGATCTGGTTTGCAGGTACAGGAACGGTATTAACCGTGTTGGCACTCCTATTATGCGCGGGTTGGAATAACACGGCCTACTACCCTTCAATCGCAGACCTGCAAAGTTCTCTGACGATCAAAAATAGTTCTTCCAGCTTCTTCACTCTAAAAGTGATGAGTTATGTTTCAATCCTGGTTCCTTTTGTGATTGCCTACATATTCTATGCATGGAGAGCCTTAGATCTACGAAAAATAAACGAAGAAGAAATGGAGGGGAAAGATCATTTCTATTAATAGATAAATATAAAAAAGGAAACGGCGAAGCTCACGCCTGGCCGTTTCTACATTTAACCGTTTTAAATAAAAAGAAAAAGTTAGTTAAGGTTTAGAACAAAATATAATATTAAGTCTTATTAATTTATATTTGTTTGTATTTGGGACAAAGATAGTTAATTTTATTTTCCATCAAAATATCTATGATAGATTTTTTCACATTTTAGACGGTAGGTATATTTTTTGAACTAATTTTGAAGCAAAATAGGTATACCTTAATTATATGGCAGATTTTGATATTCACATATTAGGATGCGGTTCCGCCCTTCCTACTACTCGTCACTTAGCAACTTCTCAGATCATTAATCTTCGTGATAAATTATATATGATCGATTGTGGAGAAGGAACTCAGGTTCAAATGCGGAAAATGCGCATAAAGTTTAGCAGACTCAATCATATCTTCCTCTCGCACCTCCATGGAGATCATTGTTTTGGCCTTCCGGGTCTCATCTCTACTTTTGGTATGTTGGGCCGGACAGCGACTCTTCATATCTATGGACCAAAAGAAATAGAGGAATATCTCTATCCGATACTGAAAATGTTCAACCAAAACCTTCCCTATAAAATTCAGATCCATATAATCAATCCGTCACAACATACCCTCATCATGGAAGACCGGTCTTTAGAGGTCTATTCGATTCCTTTAAATCACCGGATACCGGCCTGTGGATTCCTTTTCAAAGAAAAACAAAAAGAGGCCCATCTGATCAAAGAGATGGCTGATTTTTATCAGATACCGGTTAAATGTCTCCGGGGAATTAAACAGGGTGCAGATTTCACTACACCGGAAGGAGAAGTAGTCCCCAATAAACGTCTTACCCGTCCGGCAACTCCGGCCAAACAGTATGCCTACTGCTCAGATACCGCCTATTATCCGGAGATTATACCGATCATTAAAAACATAGACCTTCTCTACCATGAAGCCACTTTTGCCGAATGCGATGCAGCACGAGCCCGGGAGACCTATCATACCACCGCCAGACAAGCAGCCGAAATTGCACGGGCAGCAGCAGTAAAGAAATTAATGATCGGACACTTTTCTGCCCGTTATGAAGATGACCTGCTTCTAAAAAAGGAAGCAGACGCGATCTATCCAAATACAATTCTGGCAAAAGAGGGGTTGACACTATCCCTGTAAAGACCACTAATTCCAGCAGATTCAGGCAATTATTCCCGAATTATCACCTATAATTGAATAATACTTATTATATTTGTATGAATTTAGGGAGTAATATACAATATGAGAATTGCATTTATAATACTCATGACTTTAATAACAAGCTTCAATGATTCATTTTCCATAGAAAAAGAGAAAATGAGTCCGGCACTTTATTCCCCTAAACAGGAGCAACCTGCTTCCGTAGATATCACTGTGGTAGATAACCGGATCAAAGTAGAGAACGCCCCTATCGGTAGCAAACTTGAAATTTATAGTGTAGTTGGTATTAAGGTAAAAGAGTTCGATGTAAAACATTCTTCCGGAGAATATGTTGTTAATATAGCGAAAGGTTATTACATCATTCGCATCGGCGAAACCGTACGGAAAGTAGCGATCCGTTAAGCAGTTTTTAAATTAGATCTATCCTATATTTTATCTTATTTTACTCCTCAGAAAAACAAACACAAGGCAAACATGTGTTTATTAAACAATTACAACCTAAAAACCAGGCAACCATAAGCCATTTTTAACATTTAATCAATACCATTTTTACTTTTTTTTGTGTAAATATTAAACTAAAATACGCTTTATTTGTTTCACTATTTGGAGGATTAATTGATATGAGGAAGTCAACAATATGGTTACTGGCAGTTGTGATGCTTTTTGCATTCGCAGGATTACTATATTTGCAGGTAACCTATGTAAACAGTTTACTTAAAAAAAGAAGTGAACAGTTTAATGAGACTGTGAAAAAAAGCTTGCATCAGCTATCAAGGAATCTGGAGTTAGAAGAGGCGCGAAATTATCTGGATGAAGATATCAGCCGGGAAATAAATAGTTATGCATATCAAAATCCCACCTCTTCCGGCTCTACGGATATTGCAGGAGGATACGGACAGATTAATTCACAGGAGAAACTGCAGTTACAGATCACTGACGCTGATGGAAGTATCCGGTTAGAGTTACATAGCTTTAGTAATACACAATCGGACACCTATTCCTCTTTGTACAAAAGACAGTCAAACAGTAACATTGTCAATACTTCAAAGGATTTGTATAATGTATATAAAAGACGCTACTTATATAATAGCACATTAGTAAATGAAGTCATTCTAAGTATGGTCTATACTGCACCATTACAGCCTATTGAAGAACGAATAGACTTTAAAAAGCTCAACAATTATTTAAAAACAGAATTTGTTAACAATGGGTTGAACTTGCCCTTTGTTTTCTTTGTTATAAACAAAGATGGTAATGTGGCCTATCAAAGTGGTGATGTTCAGTGGCAATCAGTTGCTTCCAAAGTGGTTACGCAGGTATTATTTCCGAATGATCCACCGTCCAGACAGAATTATCTGAAAGTCTATTTCCCGACTAAAGAGGATTATATTTTCAGTTCAATTGCAACATTTTTGGTTCCGTCGGTGATCTTTTCATTATTGTTGCTGGTAACTTTTACCTTTACGATATATATCGTATTCCGTCAAAAGAAACTATCAGAAATGAAGAATGATTTCATCAACAACATGACCCACGAATTAAAAACACCTGTATCAACCATTTCGTTGGCAGCGCAGATGTTAAAAGACTCGGATATCACCAAGAGTCCTGATGTATTTAAACATATCTCAGGGGTAATCAACGACGAGACCAAACGATTGGGTTTCTTAGTTGAAAAAGTGTTGCAGATGTCTCTTTTTGAACGGCAGAAAGCAGCCCTCAAACTAAAAGAGATCGATGCAAATGATCTGATCGCGAATGTGGCTAATACATTCGTCCTGAAAGTAGAAAAATATGATGGGACGATGGATATTGACCTACAAGCGATTGATTCAACCATTTATGCAGACGAAATGCATATAACAAATGTATTGTTCAATTTAATGGATAATGCTGTTAAATACCGCAGACCAGATGTACCGCTCAATTTGTTGGCGCGCACCTGGAATGAGAACGGGAAACTAATGATTTCTATTGAAGATAATGGAATAGGGATCAAAAAAGAGTACCTTAAAAAAGTATTCGACCGCTTCTTCCGCGTACCGACCGGAAACGTACATGATGTAAAAGGTTTTGGCCTGGGATTAGCATATGTACGTAAGATCGTGGAAGATCATAACGGAACGATCCGTGCGGAAAACGGAACCGGTAATATTGGGACAAAATTTATTATTACTTTACCTCTTATAAAAAGTTAGTCATGGAAGAAAAACTGAAAATCTTGTTTTGTGAGGACGACGAAAACCTCGGTATGCTTTTAAGAGAATACTTACAAGCAAAAGGGTATGTAACCGATCTTTTCTCTGATGGAGAAGCCGGATATAAAGGATTTACCAAAGGTCAGTATGACCTCTGTGTATTAGATGTGATGATGCCTAAAAAAGATGGTTTCACACTGACACAGGAGATCCGTTCTATTAATCCGGATATACCTATCATTTTCCTTACTGCAAAAACCATGAAGGAAGATATCCTGGAAGGTTTCAAGATCGGTGCAGACGATTATCTGACCAAACCATTCAGCATGGAAGAGTTGTTACTTCGTATCGAAGCCATTCTTCGTCGTGTGAAAGGTAAAAAGCTAAAAGATATTCCATTCTATAAATTAGGGAACTTCCTGTTTGATACACAGAAGCAGACCTTATCAATCGGTGATAAAGTGACTAAACTGACCACCAAAGAATGTGAACTATTGAGTCTGCTGTGTGCGCATGCAAATGAAACACTGGAACGTAATTATGCGTTGAAAACAATCTGGGTAGACGATAACTATTTCAATGCCCGTAGTATGGACGTATATATTACCAAACTTCGTAAATTGCTGAAAGATGAACCGGGAATTGAAATTATCAATATCCACGGTAAAGGTTATAAATTGATCACTCCATCCGGAGAAGAACAGACAAGAAAAGAAGGTATTCAGGTACTATAAAAGGAGGGGCTTTTTAAAGCCCCTTTTTTATGCCCTCTTTTTCCATACAAAAAACAGGATCAGCACAACCGCGGCTATAGACAAACCGATAATTTGTGAGATTACAGCAGGCAATCCCATACCCTCGGGAGCTATAAAAATGTAGGTAGAACAGACTGCCGTCATGAAAACAGCAGGGATCAATGTGATAATATATAATTTCTTATGGACAGTCAGATACACAGTCAACGCCCATAAAGTAAAAACGGCCAGGGTCTGATTCAACCACGCAAAATAACGCCAGATAATAGAGAAATCCATCTGAAGCAGAAGAAAACCTCCTGCAAACAACGGCAGGGAGATCATTAATCTTTTCAGGATAGGCTTCTGGTCTAATTTCAGGAAATCAGCAACGATTAACCGGGCAGAACGGAAAGCGGTATCCCCGGAAGTAATAGGAGCTGCGATCACACCTAAAATGGCTAAAAAACCACCGACAGTACCCAGCCATTCTTTCGTAATACTATCCACAATAATAGTCGCATTATCATTACCGGAACCGGCAGCAAACAGAGCCATTCCCTCTTCCGTATGGAAAAAATAGGTGGCAGCAGCAGCCCAGATCAAGGCAACCATTCCTTCAACGATCATCGCTCCGAAGAATACCGGCCGGGCATATTTCTCATTTGTCAGACAACGGGCCATCAAGGGACTTTGAGTTGCATGGAAGCCGGAAATAGCTCCACAAGCGATCGATACAAACATCATGGGAAAAATGGGTAATCCATCCGGATGAGTATTCTGAAAGCCATCTGCAAATTCCGGCAATGCCGGATGATGATAAATAAGCATGACTAAGATACCAACCGCCATAAATAGCAGAGCAATAGCAAATAAAGGATAGATCTTTCCGATAATCTTATCAACCGGAAGTAAAGTAGCGAATATATAATAAATAAACACCACACAGGCCCAGAACGTAAGATCCAGCACATCCGGTGTCAGCTTAGCCAACAGTCCGGCCGGACCGGCTACAAACACAGCTCCCACCAATACCATCAACAGCACAGTCAAACCACGCATAAACTGTTTGACAGAAGGTCCCAGATAACGTCCAATAAGTTCCGGCAAACTTTCTCCATTATTCCTGAGGGATAACATACCTGCTAAAAAATCATGCGTTGCACCGGCAAAAATACTACCAATAACGATCCAAACAAAAGAGGCCATACCAAACTTGGCTCCCATAATCGCTCCGAAGATCGGGCCCAGACCAGCAATATTTAAAAACTGGATCATAAAAACTTTCCAGGTAGGAAGTGGTATATAATCCACTCCATCCTGACAGGCATACGCCGGCGTCTGACGGTTCTTATCTATACCAAACACACGTTCCACGAACGCTCCGTAAATGAAGTATCCTGCCAGAAGAATAACAAAACAAATCAGAAATGAGATCATGGAAGTAGAATTAGAAGTGCAGATAAAAAATGAGTTTTTTTCATATAGACTAATTGTTCCCCGCGCAGGCGGGGAACAGATTCTTTAAATTCTTTTCAGGAATTCAATAATTGCTTCACGATCTCAGAGATCATACGGCCTTCTGCTTTACCGGCCAGTGCTTTGTTAGCAGCGCCCATCACTTTACCCATATCTTTGGGGCCTTCCGCTCCTACTTCAGTGATGATTTTCTTCAATTCCACTTCCAGTTCGTCCGCAGACATCTGTTTGGGAAGATACACCTCAATGGCAGCCACCTCCTCCAGTTCGCCTTCGGCTAATTCCGGACGGCCCTGTGTTTTATAGATCTCCGCACTTTCTTTCCGCTGTTTCACCATCTTCTGAAGGATCTTGGTCGCAACCTCATCTGTCAGTTCACCATCACCTCCTTTGGCTGTTTTAGCTTCTAAGAATTCTTTCTTTACACCACGCAAAGCCTGCAGCCGTACTTTGTCTTTCGCCAACATGGCAGCTTTTATATCTTCACTTACCTGATCAAATAAACTCATAATATATGTATAATTAAATTATCTGAAACTTATGACAGAACCACCACCCGGTGCTGTTGGATTCGGAGGAGTTGGGTTGGAAGACATCGACGAGCTATCCGGATCATTCTCTCCGGATGATTTGGCTCGGGCCCGTGCAATCAGTTTCGGATCCCGGTTATAGGTAGGATTCTCTTCCATAATAGCGATCAGTGCATCATCATCCATCTCTTCCGGAGTAAGAACCACAGCTTTAGCACGAGCAGAAACCCTTCTCATACGCTGGCCGGAACTACCATAATACTTATCGATCAGGATCTTTTCCTGCTGCTCTTTCTTTATTTTTTCTTCTTCCAGACGCAATTCTTCTTCAGTCATCCGGGCTGTTTCCGCACGGCGTCTGTCTGCGATCTGAGGAATATCTTCCATTCCAAATCCGGTAGCCAGAATGGTCATTTTCACTTTATCTCCCAGCGTATTATCCATCGCTGTTCCCCAAATCACTTCAATATCCCGTCCGAAACGAGACATAAAATCATGGACATCATTCATCTCTTCCATCAACAATTCAGCTTCCTGACTGAAAGAGACATTAAATAATATTTTTTTTGCGTTGAAAATATCATTATTATTCAGTAAGGGAGAATTCAAGGCATCCTCAATAGCCTGGCTTACACGGCCTTCTCCGGTACCATAACCATTACTCATCAGAGCGACTCCACCATCTTTCATGGTTGTGTTGACATCTGCAAAGTCCAGATTAATAATACCGGGAACTGTAATGATCTCAGCAATACTCTTTGCCGCAGTCGTCAACGTATCATCCGCTTTACCAAAAGCATTTGTCATTGTCAGGTCAGAATAGATCTCACGCAGACGCTCATTATTAATAACTAACAGAGCATCTACGTTTTTACTGATCTCCTCTACTCCGTTCAATGCCTGGATAATCTTCCGTTCACCTTCAAAAACGAAAGGAATGGTCACGATACCCACCGTCAGGATTCCCATATCTTTTGCGATACGGGCTATTACAGGAGCAGCCCCGGTTCCGGTTCCTCCTCCCATACCTGCTGTAATAAATACCATTTTAGTACCATCACTCAACATCTTACGAATATCATTCAAACTCTCCTCAGCAGCCATCATAGCACGTTCCGGTTTATTACCGGCACCCAGCCCCTGCGTGATCTCACGGCCCAGTGATAGTTTCAAAGGCACTTCCGAACGGTTTAACGCCTGGTTATCCGTGTTACACAGCACAAACGTCACATCATGTATACCTTCTTTATACATGTGGTTAACAGCATTCCCGCCACCACCACCTACACCGATCACCTTGATGATCTTCGGAGTATCCGTAGGATAATTAAATTCTAATATCGTGTTGTCCATTGTCTTACCGTTTTTATGCGTTTACTGCTTACCTGTCATCATCGTCATCGAAAAGCATCTTACCCATATTGTCTATGTTTTTGGTAAGACGGCTGAATAAACCCGGTCCTTTCTTCTCCTGCTTCTTTTTCGGAGGTTCCGGAGGGGTTACTTTCTTTGCCTCTTCTTCTTCCGGTTTTGGAGTAGGTTTTGGAGGAGGCGGTATATAAGCCGCACAGTTCCTGGTTCCTTTAGCCAGCAAACCGACAGCTACAGCATATTCCGGGTCAGCAGCAACTACATCATTGCGTTGAATAATATTTTTCCGTACAGTGGCATACCGTACATCCATTTTTAACCGGTTACGGATTGCATCCGGCAGATTCTTCAATGCAGAAGCCCCACCTGTGATGATTACTCCGGCACCCAATCCTTCTATGAGTCCCGTCGCTTCCAAACGGGCATATACATTTTCCAGTATTTCCTGTAAACGGGCTTCCACCACATTATTCAGATCTGCCAGCTTCACCTCACGAAGTCCCATACCGTCCGCAGAACTTACCTGAATAGCCGCATCACTATCTTTATCCTGAATCGCGCTTCCATAGGTCTTCTTGATCCGTTCCGCTTCTGACTCCACTAAGTTCAGACTGGTAATATCCTTCGTGATCAGATTCCCTCCAAAAGGAATTACACAAAGACTGACCAACTGCCCGCCTTTAAAAACGGTCAGACTGGTCACACCCGCACCAAATCCGATCAAAGCACATCCCAGATCTTTTTCATCTTCACTCAACACCATATCTGCCAAGGCAAGCGGAGAGACCATAATATCAGCGATCTCAATCTTTGCCCGTTCAGCAATACTATTGATCACATATCTCCGGAGAGAAGGACGACCCACCACTAACTTATAACGGGCCTCAATCCGGTTACAGGGAATCCCCACCGGATTCACTTCATGTTTACCATCGAGATAATAGGCCGGTGAAGTAATAGAAAGAACATCCATCATATCCGGACGATAACCCGCACACTCCTGATAAAGCGATTCGATAATTTCTTCTGTCACCACGCCATCCGCACCTAAGATTTTAGGAACCGTATGGTCTATCGTACGTAGAGATTGTCCTCCTATTCCTACATATACTTTTCCGATCTTTGCTCCCTGTAACTTATTTTCAAGTTTCAGGATCAACCGTTTTATTTTATTTGCTGTTTCTTCTACGTTATATACACATCCCCGCCGTATACAGGTAGCTGAACTTTCAACCTCATGAGCAATGATAGAGAGAAGTCCGCTCTCATTTTTAATACCCACCATACCCACTAAATGGGATGTCCCCAAATCAATGGCTGCTATAAAGTCTGTGTATGCCATATCTGTTATTTTTTGGTACAAACTATCTGTCCTTTATACTTCAAATTTATAATACTATACTTTTCCCAGCCCACTTTCGGAATAGCCTGTTCATAGAAAAGCTGTAAATTATCTAATTTATCTCTGAAATCCTCCAATGTTCCCAACATAATCCGGTGATTTCCAACGCGGGGAATTAGGTCTACCTCTCCATTCGGATGCACATATATCTGTTCGATCTGGTGATTCCAGAAATCATTCTCCTGCAAAAATAATGCAAATTTGTATAAGTCGGTTACTGCCAGCTCTTTTTCAACATAGCCGGTCGCAATAGGGACATGTGCAACATACCGCCGGCTTACCGGCATCGTACTGCCATTATTATCCACATAAAAGTTTCCTGTCTGTCCCAGCACTCTGAGAATGGGCATTTTCTGAATCACTTCCAGCTTAATCGCACCCGAAGGGGTCTTGTAAGCTTCTATATTTGCGATCATCTCATTTTTTAGCAACTCATTCTCAATAAGATGCGTATTGATCGAATGAATCGGTTTACCGACCGGATCCAGATCGACCCGTTTTAAATAAGAGATCAGATCTGATTCCGTTACAAAATGTTTATCCAGACTATCCTTTACCACCACGATCAGGTCACGGCACAGATCATCCTGTCTCGTTTCGTGGAAAAAGAATGAAACGAACACAAGGTAGCAAAATAATAACAATGCTACAAATATGGAAATAATCCGGATCACCACGTATTTAAAATCTTTTTAACAGGTTCAACTAACCGGTCAATATCTCCGGCACCTAACATCAGGACAACTTCAAGCGAACGATCCTTCAAAATATCCGGAAGTTCTTCCTTCGTACATACTATTTTTTGAGAGATCGTCACTTTGTCAAAGATAGTCCGGGAAGTGATTCCGGGAAGAGGCTCTTCCCGGGCAGGATAAATATCCAGTAAGATCAGTTCATCCAATAAAGACAGGCTGGCCGCAAATTCATCCGCAAAATCCCGTGTGCGGGAATAAAGATGAGGCTGGAAAATTCCTGTCAGTTTCTTTTCTTTATAAAGTTCTTTTACGGAAAATATACTTTCTTTTAGCTCCGCAGGATGATGAGCATAGTCATCAATTAAAACAATCCGGTCTGTCTTGAGTTGAAAATCAAACCTTCTTTTAGGTCCGGCAAAGGAGGCCATTCCGGCTTTTATCTCTTCCGGAGTAGCCCCATTCAACCAGGCAACAGCCATAGCAGCGACTCCATTCTCTACATTTATTTTGACCGGAACACCCGGTTCCACATGCTCTATCCGGATCCCCGGCCCGACAAAGTCAAAAATGATCTTCCCATTTCCAATCCGGATATTTTCCGCATAAAAGTCTCCGCCCTCTGTCGCAGAATAGGTATATAACCTGACGCCAGGTTGCAGATGGGGAGTCACATCAATGCCTTTTTTCATAATCAATACCCCATCGGGACGGATCAGGGAGGTGAATTTTTCAAAACTTTCCCGGTAAGCTTCCGGCGTACCATAAATATCCAGATGATCCGGGTCCGCAGAAGTAATCACTGCCATATAAGGGGTCAGCCAATGAAAGGAACGATCAAACTCATCCGCTTCAATCACTGTCAGATCATTAGTTTGGGATAACATCAGATTACTATCATAATTCTTCAAAACTCCCCCTAAAAAAGCGTTACAATCTACATGAGATTGTTTCAGCAGATGAGCGATCATAGAGGAAGTGGTCGTTTTTCCGTGCGTTCCGGCCACACACAATCCTCTGGAAGCACGTGTCAGTTCACCCAACACACGAGCTCGTTTCATGATTTCAAAGCCATGGGTTCTGAAATAGGTTAATTCCGAATGAGACTCAGGAACAGCAGGAGTATAAACAATCAATACATGCTGAGGATCCATATATATATCAGGAACACAAGCCACGTCATCTTCATAATGAATTTCAGATCCTTCCCGGTTCAACTGTTCAGTCAATTCAGAAGGAGTCTTATCATATCCACCCACCCGTTTTCCTTTCGATAAAAAATAACGGATTAGCGCACTCATACCGATCCCACCGGCACCAATGAAATAGATCGCTTGTATCTTTGTTATATCCATAATTTGTTTTTCCACTCAGAGCTTGCTTTACGCATGTACGTTCACAAAGCCTTCCTTATTTGTTCTCTATTATTTTTACAATCTCATCTACAATATGTTCCGCACTTTGCCGGAACGCTAAAGTAGCTATATTTTTACTTAATGCAGCAAGTTTAGGATCATCTTTTACCAACTCAACCGCTTTCGGGACCAATTGGTCAACCGCTTCCGGGTCTCTCACCAGCACAGCAGCATCTTTATGGACCAAAGCCAGGGCATTCTTCGTCTGGTGGTCTTCCGAAACATTTGGGGAAGGAACCAGGATAACCGGCTTTGCCAGAATACATAATTCCGAAATAGAACTTGCACCCGCCCGGGAAATCACCAGATCTGCCGCAGCATAGGCATAATCCATACGGGATATAAAATCCGAATACCAGACAGCATCCGCTTTACCCTGATAGGTTTCCATATATTTCCGCGCTTCCGGATAGTAGTACTTCCCGGCCTGCCAGATTAACTGTAAATCTTCATCCAACAGGGTTTCCAACCCTTTTTCTATACTTTGATTAATCGTGCGTGCCCCCAGGCTACCACCGACAATGAGGATCGTTTTCTTTCCGGGAGTAAAACCAAAAAACGCCAAAGCATCCTCCTTTTTCGCAACTGCCTCCTCCAGGTCCATACGAACCGGATTCCCTGCCAGCACAATCCGGTCTGCCGGGAAAAAACGATCCATGTCCTGATAGGCAACACATATTTTAGTGGCCCGTTTAGCTAATAATTTATTGGTTACTCCGGCATACGAGTTCTGTTCCTGTATGAGAGTCGGTACTCCCAACGAAGAAGCCATCCACAGTGTAGGACCACTGGCATATCCACCCACTCCCACAGCAATATCCGGTTTAAACTCCCGGATCGTCTTCCGGGCCAGCCGGAGACTCTTTGCCAGCTTAACCAGCACCTTCACATTCCGGGTCAGATGGGCACGGTCAAATCCGCTGACCGGCAACCCGACAATCCGGTATCCGGCAGCCGGAACCCGTTCCATTTCCATCCGGTCCTCCGCTCCTACAAACAGGATCTCCGCATCCGGGAAACGTTTTTTGATCGTATTGGCAATGGAGATCGCCGGGAAGATATGTCCTCCTGTTCCACCACCACTTATAATTATCCGGTAAGGTCTCATACGGTTTCTGTTTATACCTCCATCGCTACCAAAGGTGGATTTTCTTCCCCTTCCGGCAGCTCTTTCAGTGGTTCGTCTTCCAGTTCCTCCGTTTCCGGTTCATCTTCCTGATTTCCCATATGGGCTCCAAAACGACTGACACTCAGGATCACACCAAAGTAGATACAGGAGATCACCGTAGAAGTTCCACCCCGGCTCACCAGCGGCATCGGTTGCCCCGTAACCGGGATCAGGTTCACTGCCACCGCCATATTGGCTAACGCCTGAACCACCAATAACAACCCGCAACCTAATACTAAGAACTTCGGAAACAGCTTATCACATTTCCGGGCGATCATCCCTACCCGGACTAATAACATAATATATAACAGAAGGACAAATACCCCTCCGATAATACCTAACTCTTCAATAATGATCGCATAAATAAAATCCGAATAGGCCTGCGGCAGGAAATCCCGTTGTTGTCCATGCCCCGGCATCTGTCCGAACAATCCCCCCCGTGCGATTGCGATCTTCGCATGGGATACCTGATAGTTATCATCCGTGATCTCATAGGTTGCCGGATCAATTTTTCTCTCTTTCTCTTTAAATCCTGAAATACGTTCTTTCCAGGTAGCAGCACGGGGAACCACCGATAAATATTCTTTCGGGGTCACGGTCAGGACTAAGATAAACAAACCCAAACCTAACGCCAAAACACCGCCCAGCATAGCGAGGTTCTTAAAGGGTAACTGTCCGATAAACATCATCAGACAACAAACAGCAAACAACATGATCGCTGTGGAAAAGTTTTCCGGCAGGATCAACACACAGGTAAGCCCCACTCCGGTCAGGATCCCGGTAAAGATCTGCTTTTCCGTAAACTTGCCCCGCCTGCTCAACATAAAGGCAACAAAGATAATACAAGCCAGTTTGGCAATTTCTGAAGGCTGGAACTGTACACCCAGTATCTCCAGCCACCGGTGGGCATCATTGGTCCGGACCCCGATAAAAGGAGTCAGGATCAGCAATACCATAGAGACCGGCAACAGCAGGATCAGGACAGGAAAAAACCGGGCAGGAATATTATGGATCAGCAGAATAAGCACAAATCCTCCTAACAAAAACGAAGCATGACGAACAATAGGCGCCCAGTGATTCGCATTTTTATAGGCGATCGTACTGGTCGCGCTAAACACTTCCACCACAGAAATAAGGCACAGGAACATAAAGATGATCCATATCACCCGGTCTCCCTTAAATAGTTTATTTGCCAGATCCATACAAGTTTACCATTTTATTTTATAGATTGCGTACACACGTCTTAAACTGATCACCTCTGTCTTCATAGCTTTTGAACAGATCAAAGCTTGCACAACAAGGAGAAAGGAGTACCGTATCTCCCTTCTGAGCCAGCTTATAAGCTTTCGACACCGCCTCCTGCATGGAGCCGGCATCTTCGATCAAATCCACCTTTCCGTCAAAGAATTGGTGGAGTTTGCTATTATCCGCTCCCAGAAAAATAAGTGCGCGGACTTTCTGTTTCACCACTTCCTCTATTTCGGTATAATCATTTCCTTTATCAGTTCCTCCAAGGATCAGCACCACTTTAGTCATCACACTTTGCAAAGCGTACCAACAGGAATTTACATTGGTGGCTTTGGAGTCATTTATGTAATCCACTCCTCTCACACGGGCTACCTTTTCCAGACGGTGCTCCACACCGGTAAAATCACTCAGGGAAGCCCGGATCTGTTCATCCTGAATATCCATTACCTTGGCTGCGATTGCTGAAGCTAAGGAATTATACAAATTGTGCGTTCCCGTCAAAGCTAATAAATCCTGATCCATAGTAAACATTCCATTTAAGGTTTCCAATTTTATCTGTTTGTTCCCGACATATCCTTTTATCCCTTCTTCATAGGATTCAGCAAAAGGATAGAGCGTGGCAGCCGGTTTACGGGCAGCCACTTCACGGGTAATGACCGGATCATCCGCCCAGTAAATAAAAGCATCCTTTTCCGTTTGATTCTGAAGAATACGGAATTTGGCATCCACATAATTCTGCATTTCGTAGTTGTACCGGTCAAGATGATCTGGTGTAATATTAAGCAGGATCGCTATATCCGCCTTAAAATCATACATGTTATCCAACTGGAAACTACTCAGTTCAATCACATAGACTGCATGCGGATCCTCTGCGACCTGCAAAGCCAGGCTATTTCCTACATTCCCTGCCAGACCGACATCCAGACCTGCCTCTTTTAAAATATGATAGGTCAGCATGGTAGTCGTTGTTTTTCCATTGCTACCTGTGATACAGATCATTTTCGCATCCGTATAGCGTCCGGCAAACTCGATCTCTGAAATGACAGGGATCTCCCGTTCGATCAGTTTATGTATGATCTGCGCCTGATCGGGTATCCCCGGACTTTTGATCACCTCCTCCGCTTCCAGAATGAGGGATTCCGTGTGCCCGTTCTCTTCCCAGGCAATCCCATGTGAATCCAAGAGTTCTTTATATATGGGTTTGATGGTGGAAGCATCTGAAAGAAAGACATCAAAGCCCTGCTTTTTAGCCAGCACAGCAGCACCTGCTCCGCTTTCACCTCCACCTAATATCACGATATTCTTTTTCATTTATCTTACTTTTAACGTAACGATCGTCACCACGGCCAGAATAATACCGATCAGCCAAAAACGCACCACGATCTTGGACTCCGGCACAATGTTATACGGTTTCTGCAATAAAGCCTCAATACCAGCCATACCAGGCTTCTGAAAATGATGATGAAGAGGGGTCATTTTAAAGATCCTTTTCCCCTGTCCATACTTCTTTTTAGTATATTTGAAATAGGCCACCTGCATCATGACGGAAACACTTTCCACCAAAAAGATTCCACATAAGATAGGGATCAGTAACTCTTTCCGGATTATAATAGCAAACACCGCAATGATTCCACCCAGCGTGAGACTTCCCGTATCTCCCATAAAGACCTGCGCAGGGAAAGCATTATACCACAGAAAACCGACTGTCGCCCCGATAAAGGCAGCCATAAATATAACTAATTCCTCCGCACCCGGTATAAACATAATATTGAGGAAAGAGGCAAACTCCGCATGGGAAGACATATACGCCAATATACCCAACGCAACCCCTATAATCGCAGAGCTACCCGCCGCCAGACCATCTAAGCCATCTGTCAGGTTCGCACCGTTGGATACAGCTGTCACCACCAAAATGGTCATAAGAACAAATACGATCCAGGTCGCCTCTGCTTTATATTTTCCGGTCCATTCCACTAAGGAAGTATAATCAAAATTATTATTCTTCAGGAAAGGGATGGTGGTTTTAGTGGATTTAGTCTCATTCGGATTGAAATTCACTGTCTCCACCCGGTCTTCTGCCCCTTTCACTTCTATGTTTTCACGGATTACCACATCCGGACTTAAGAACAGGACCATACCGACAATAAAACCCAGACCTACCTGAGCGATGATCTTAAAACGTCCGTGTAGTCCCTCCTTATTTTTTTTGAATACTTTAATATAATCATCTGCAAACCCTAAACTACCTAACCAGACCGTTGTGAACAACATCAGCCAAACATAAATATTATCTAACCTGGCACATAAGATCGTGGGTAACAGGATAGCAATGATAATAATCACTCCCCCCATGGTAGGAGTCCCTGTCTTTTTCATCTGCCCTTCCAGACCCAGATTACGGACCACTTCACCCACCTGCAATTGCTGCAACTTATCAATAATATGCCGGCCGATAGTAGTGGAAATGATCAGCGAAAGCAGAAATACCAGTCCGGAACGAAAGGATACATATTTAAATACCCCGGCACCCGGCAGATCAATCTGATCCAGATAGTTAAAAAGATAATAGAGCATATCGTCTTACTTATTATTGAGTTGCAAAAATTTCCCTTAATTTCTCCCGGTCATCAAAATGATGTTTCACCCCTTTAATTTCCTGATAATCTTCATGACCTTTACCAGCGACCAGGATCACATCTCCTTTTTTCGCCAGCATCGTAGCCGTTTTGATCGCCTGCGTACGGTCTGTTATGCACAGGGTACGTTCCAGATCTTCTTTAGACAAACCGGCCACCATATCCTGAATAATATCTTCCGGTTCTTCATTGCGTGGATTATCAGAGGTCAGAATTACCTGATCACTCAAACGGGCAGCCTCTTTCGCCATGATCGGGCGTTTTCCCTTATCCCGGTTCCCTCCGGCACCTACCACCGTAAGAATCCGTCCTTTTCCTTCCAGTACTTCATGAATACCATTCAGCACATTCACCAACGCATCCGGTGTATGCGCATAATCCACAATCGCCGTATATCCTTTCGGAGACGGGATCGTTTCAAAACGTCCCGAAACAGATCGCAACATACTTAAAACAATTAAAACCTCCTCCGGTTCTTTCCCTAAAGCGATCGCAGCCCCATATACTGCTAACAGATTATAGGCATTGAAACGTCCGACAAAATGGACAAACACCTCCCGGCCGTTGATTACCAACTCCGTACCATCAAAATGAGACTCCAATATTTTTCCTTTAAAGTCCGCCATGGTCCGTAGCGAATAGGTCAACTTTTCCGCAGATGTATTCTGTAACATCACTAAGCCGGTTTTATCATCCGCATTGGTAAGCGCAAAAGCGGTAGAAGGGAGATCATCAAAAAACTTTTTCTTGGCCTTCAGATAATTTTCCACCGTCTTATGATAGTCCAGATGGTCGCGGGTCAGATTCGTAAAAATCCCCCCATCAAAAGAAAGTCCACTGATCCGCTTTTGATCTACGGAATGAGAGCTTACTTCCATAAATACATATTCACAGCCGGCTTCCACCATACGAGCCAACAGACTATACAGCGTAACCGGATCCGGAGTGGTATGCTCCGTCGGGATTGCTTCTCCATCAATATAGTTGCACACAGTGGAAAGTAATCCTGTCTTATGCCCCATCCTGCGGAACATCTCATATAATAAAGTGGCGATTGTTGTCTTTCCGTTTGTTCCGGTCACACCGACCAGCCGGACCTGTTCAGAAGGATGACCGTACCAGGCAGATAGTAATTTACCCAACATATCCGCGGAATCCTTCACCACCAGAAAAGTAGTCTTTCCCTGTAATCCTTCCGGGATCTCTTCACAGACTACCGCCGCTGCTCCTTTTTCCAAAGCGCCTTGTATATATTGATGCCCGTCAACCGTGACCCCTCTGACTGCAACAAACAGGGAACCGGCTTCTACTTTCCGGGAATCCGATTGAATATTCTTAATATCCGGATTATCTATTCCGGTTGTTTCATAAACACCTGCTTCCCGGATCAATCTTTTCAGCTCCATAACTTCTTGTTTTATTTCAATACCAGATTAACGGTTTGTCCTTTTGAAGCCCGCTGTCCCGGAGAGATGGATTGGGAAACCACTCGTCCCATGCCACTCAGCGAAACCTGCAAACCTGCACTTTCCATTAAAAAGACAGCATCCTTCGCCCCCATGCCTATCACACGGGGAACCAGCCCTTCCTGCATCCGTACATCTTTCAGCTTCAACCGGCCTTCACCAACCTCAGCCATCACCCAGTTTGTCTCAGCACTGTCCGTATCTAACTTCAGTTTAAACTTACCTGTTACTTTTTCCAGCGCTTCCAGATCTCCGGCCTTTGGAGTGGGCTGCAAAACAGCAGTAGAATCCACAGCTATTTTCCGTATATCAAAAGCCATATGATTGGAATAAATCTTTTCTGCGATATTTTTTACTACGACTCCGGACATCGTTCCTCCGGAAGGATATCCGATCCGGGGTCTACGGATCACTACAATACAGCTATATTTCGGTTCGTCCGCCGGAAAATATCCGCAAAAAGACACCTGATGCCCACTGGTACGATAAACCCCACCTGTAGCGATCTGTGCCGTACCTGTTTTACCAGCTATCCGGATCGCATCCGAACGGACGGCAGAGCCGGTTCCGTTCTCTACTACTCCGATCAACATATCCTTAATAATATCCAACGTCTGTTTGGAGCAGATGGAAGGTTTGATCACTTCCGAGGAAAAACTCTGTACTGTTTTTCCATTTTCCAGGATTTCTTTTGTAAACATCGGACGTACCATCTTTCCATTATTAGCAATTGCATTAAAGAAAGTCAGCGTATAGATCGGAGGAACCTGTGTTTCATACCCGAAAGACATCCAGGGAAGAGTCGTTTTAGACCAATAGAGTGCCGTATCGTTTGGCATACGGATCTTCGAACGCCCGGCCCCCGGGATTTCTAATTTCAGATCCGCATTCATTCCCACCCGGTAAAGCCCCTCTACAAATTTCGTGGGATTATTTTCATACCCTTTCAGGATAATCTTAGCCACCCCAATATTGGAAGAGTACCAGATCGCCTGGGCCGCACTGATCCGGCCATAACCTCCCCGGTTCATATTGTGGTCAGTCATCCGGGCTCCTTTATACATATAAATTCCATTCCCGACATCTACCGTATCATCCGGATGACAAATTCCATCCTCTAATGCGACCATCATAGAAGCCACTTTAAACGTAGAACCCGGTTCAATCTCATCCGCTACCGCATGATTCTTTGTTTCCGCATAGACCCCTTCCCGGATACGCCCCATATTGGTAATGGCTTTAATCTCCCCGGTGGCCACTTCCATCACGACAGCCGTTCCGGATTCCGCATCAATGGATTTAAGCATGTCCACTAATGACTTTTCTGTGATATCCTGGATATCAATATCAATGGTAGTACGGATATCCATCCCGTCAATAGGTTCAATCTCGGTCACATTGGTCCATGCACCCGCCAGGCGGCGTACGGAACTCAACCCGGATTGTCCTCTTAACAGGGAATCATATTGTAACTCCAGCCCATTCTTTCCCTTTGTGATCCCGGAAGATTCGATCTCTCCGTAAATATCACCGATTGTCCGGGAAGCAAGCGAACCAAAGGGTTTGGAGCGTTGCACCATTTCCTTTGTATAAAAACCACTTTTATATCTGCTTTGATTCAGAAAGGGATATTTCCGGATCTCTTTCAGATCGGAATAAGAGACCTGTTTTTCATACACCAGGTATTGCCGGCTCTTACTTTTATAACCTTTCATCAGATACTCTTTATATCCGGCCGGTGTGCGGTTTCTGAATTTGCGTGAAAGATAATGGGCCAATGAGTCTACCCCCTGTGTTTTGGAGGTCAGGAAAGTATCCGCAGCAAAACCATCTGCCCGGAAATCAAGATACATATAATATTTAGGGACACTGGTAGCCATCAGTTTACCATCTGAAGAGTAGATATTTCCTCTACCCGGCAACACGAGGCGATCCGGGCGTTTCTGCTTTTCAGAGATCTGCATCCAATTCTCTTTTTCGACAAAAGCTGTTTGAAAAGCACGGAACAGAATGCCTACTGCTACTAATCCCAGTAACACTACCACCACAAAATAGCTTACCAATATACGGCTATCTTTAGGAGCCATATCCTTCGCATCGATCTCCTCAGACATATTTTATTTATATAGTTCATAAGGGGGGAGTTTTTGCCCCTTCCAAATCAATACCTTGTTCCTGTACTAATAATTCAATTTGTGACTGACGGCTATTTCCCGTCAATTCAGAAGAGATAGACAGCGCTTCAAAACGCACGTCTCTTAATTGCTGCTGTAGCCGGTCTATTTCCCGCAGTTTCTGCATACAGGTATACCGGTTTCCAATAAAAAAGAAGATAAGCACCACCACCAGCACGATCATCCGGGTGTGACGGATGATAAAATCCTCTGTCAGGATTCCACCTCCCAACACATATAAGATCGAGAGTCTTTTTTCTTTTTTCTTTACTTTTTTACGTTGTTTGGTCTCTTCCATATACCAATTCAGATGTTATCGTTTCTCAGCAATCCTCAACTTCGCACTCCGGGAGCGGGGATTTTCCTCAATCTCCCTATCGCCGGGAATAATTACTTTGTTATTAACCAACCGGAAAGGGGAGTTTATATTTCCAAAAAAGTCCTGCTCCATCTTTCCCTGAAAGTTTCCGGTTTTCAGAAAATTCTTAACCAAACGATCTTCCAGCGAGTGATAAGTGATCACAACCAAACGCCCCCCTGGCTTCAGTACTTTCAAAGCCTGCTCTAACATTTCTTTCAGGGCGGTCATCTCATTATTCACCTCTATCCGCAAGGCCTGGAATACCTGTGCTAAGAATTTTTTTTCCTTATCCTTTCCTCCAAACGGTCTGATAATATCCAGTAACTCTTCAATGGTCTCTATATTCTTCGCTTCTCTTGCCCGCACGACTGCAGCCGCAATCTTCCGGGCCGTCTTTAATTCTCCGTAAAAATAAAATATATCTGCCAGTTTCTCTGCCGTATACGTGTTCAGTATATCCGCGGCGGTCAACCCTGCCCGGGTATTCATCCGCATATCTAATTGACCGTCAAACCGGAAAGAGAAACCACGGTCTTTATCATCAAAATGGTGTGAAGAAACTCCCAGATCCGCTAACAGGCCATCTACCTGCTCCAATGCATCATGATAGCGCATAAACTGATAGAGATAACGGAAATTACTCCGGACAAACACAAAACGGGGATCCGCAGGAATATTCTGTTCAGCATCCGCATCCTGGTCAAAACCATATAAACGTCCCCGTTTGCCCAATCGTTTCAGTATTTCACGGGAATGTCCACCCCCACCAAACGTAACATCCACATAGACTCCATCCGGTTGGATCGCTAACCCTTCCAGACTTTCTTCTAACATCACCGGTATATGATAGTGAATCTCTTTACCTTCCATCTTCCTCTATATGAATACAACTAAAACACTAATTCACAGGGATCTAAAATTATTTCAATAAAGAACCTTACCCATTAGAGGGTAAAATTAAAACATTTCTATAAATCTTCACATATAATTCTGACGGAAAAATACAAAAAGTTTTCAACAGGTACACTCATCACATTCAATTATTTTTGAAAAAGTAAATAGCTTATAATCTGATAGATGTATCTCACAACTTAAACCAATAGTTTCAGGCCCTTACTGACTCCCTTTCCGGAAAGAAAAAGGTGCTCCTATAGAAGAAAAAAGTCAGGATTTGGTTATAAATGGCAAAAAATGTATGGATGGTCCTGATTTTTAATTATAACTTTTATCTTTGCTATGGACAATGATAACACATACATGACTCAACGAGAGAATATCCGGTTAGATGTCAGACAAATACTTGAACAGAAAGCTCCATCCATAGCCTCTAAATTGCCAGGCTTTGTGGTGAACTATCTGATCCGGACCATCCATCAGGATGAACTAAATGACATCTTGTCCCGATACCATGATAAAGAAGGTGTAGATTTTATGCAGGAACTGGTAAAGTACTTCGGATTAACCCTTGAGTTAGTCGGCGAAGAGAATCTTTCTGCAAACAGACGTTTTATTTTTGCATCCAATCATCCGTTAGGAGGACTGGATGGAATCTGCCTCTCTGCTATTTTAGGAAAACACTACGAGGGTAATGTCCGGTATCTGGTAAATGATCTGTTATTATACATCCCCAACTTACAATCTATTTTTATTCCTATCAATAAACATGGAAAACAAGGCAGAAAGGCTGCCCGGATCATGGAAGAGGCCTATGCCTCTGACAATCAAATCATCACATTCCCCGCAGGTTTATGCTCCCGTAAGAGCGGAGGAAGAATAGAAGATCCTGAATGGAAAAAGTCATTTATTCAAAAAGCAGTTGAATATAAACGGGATATTGTTCCCATTTATTTTGAAGGACGTAACTCCGATTTCTTTTACCGCTTTGCCAATATTCGTAAATCCACAGGAATCAAAATGAATTTCGAGATGCTTTATCTCCCGGATGAAATGTTCAAAAGCAAAGGCAAAACATTTCGTATCCATTTCGGAAAAACCATACCATGGGAAACTTTTGACCAAAGTAAAATATCCCCCCGGGAATGGGCACAATGGGTAAAGAATATTACTTACAAACTTAACAAATAACTGTCAATTTCACTTTCTTATGCAAGACATTATTAACCCCGTCGACAGATCACTTCTCAAAGCAGAGCTTACCAAAGAAAAATTGCTCCGGAAGACCAATAAATCCAACAATGAAATTTATATTATTACCGCACATGACTCTCCGAATGTCATGCAGGAAATAGGCAGGCTACGGGAAGCTGCTTTCCGCCATTATGGGGGTGGAACAGGGAACCCGGTAGATATAGATGAATTTGACACCATGGAAGATGCCTACCGGCAACTCATCGTATGGAGTGCGGAAGATGAACAGATATTAGGAGGATACCGTTTTTTATGCGGTGCAGATGTCCGGTTTGACGCGAATGGAAAACCCATGTTAGCGACTTCTCATCTATTTAACTTTTCTGATACGTTTATCCGGGAATATCTCCCCTATACGGTTGAATTAGGACGCTCATTTGTTACCCTTGAATTCCAGTCTACCCGTGCCGGAAGTGCCAAGGGGTTATTTGTTTTGGATAATTTGTGGGATGGATTAGGAGCCTTGTCTGTGATTGACCCGACATTGAAGTATTATTTTGGGAAAGTGACTATGTATAATACTTACAATACAGAAGCCCGGAATATGATCCTGTACTTCCTGAACCAGCATTTTCCGGATATAGAACAACTCATTACGCCGATCTATCCACTACAAACAGATATAGACCTGGCTAAAATGAAAGTATTATTCCAGGGAGATGATTTCAAAGCAAATTATAAGATCCTGAATACGGAAGTCCGGAAATTTGGTATCAATGTTCCTCCTTTGGTAAGTGCTTATATGAGCTTATCACCTAAAATGCGGGTTTTCGGAACGGCTGTTAATCATGAATTCGGTGAAGTGGAAGAAACAGGTATCCTGATTGCAATCAATGAAATATTAGAAGATAAAAAGAAACGGCATATTGAAACCTACCTGAAAGAGGAATGCCAGTCTGCTGACCTGATCCGCAAAGCGGATTATTAGGATTACCCTGGAATTTTTTTCAGGTATTCACCTATTCACCTGTCATTAAGTATTTGTCCACGAAACAGATACGGTGCATACCTGGTGAATACCCAACGCACCAGGTATTCACCTCTATACCATAGGGAAGTTCCGGAGTGCATACTACGTGGCGGAAAGCCGCAGAGAGACTATCCGTAGGGTGTAGAGGGTAGCGCGATCAGGTGCCTACCTAACCATGGATAAAGTAGGTACCTAAGGGTGCCAGGGTGTAGAGGGTAGCGATAGTTTTCCTGCACCACCTCATGATTACTTCATGGATACAGCCTTCCTGGTATAGGGTCTTCCGGATAGTGATTAGTGTTGGCCGGAAGATTTACCATGTCGTTAAATATGTGAATTTCAGAGTATCTATTCCCCTCTGGAGAGGGGTTAGGGGTGTGTTACAGATATAACTGGCTTATGAATTACGATTGTCCGGTTCATTTTTGGTTCCATTGGGATCCTAAAGGAATAAAAATAGCTGTAATTCCTGCCTCTTTATTTCCGTGACACACCCCCTGCCCCTCTCAAGAATCTGTGTAAAAACACTTATCGTTCATCGATAAAGTTACAAATCGTAAGGAAGTACCCCGAATGGGGCGCCATGTGAATAACCCCGGGTGTAACCCGGGGTAACAGCTACC
>Ga0192244_10181_pt1 | contig 26806 bp, 18 predicted proteins | sample Koala_Koa27_L3_FD_131234 | JGI IMG/M metagenome (GOLD analysis project Ga0192244, IMG submission 131234) | Enriched cells from koala feces incubated with labeled cellulose particles, San Francisco Zoo, California, United States - Koala_Koa2-7_L3 ... | reverse complement strand
ATCGGTTCTCGCATCAATACTCCCTCCGTAGGACTTTATGTTGACAATATACCTTATATAGATAAATCCGCATTCGATTTCAATTATTCCGACATCGAGCGTATTGATGTGCTGCGCGGTCCGCAGGGTACATTGTACGGACGAAATGCGATGGGCGGAATCATCAAAGTACATACCAAATCTCCTTTCTCTTATCAAGGTACTGATTTCCGTATAGGAGCAGGTACACACAATCAATACAATACTTCCGTCACTCACTATCACCGGATGAATGAACGCTTTGCATTCTCGGCTGGAGGATTTTATGATTATGATGGCGGATTCTTCCGCAATGCGGCACGCAATAACGATAAGATAGACAAAGGACAATCTGCTGGTGGCCGTATGCGTGCCATCTATCTGCCCAGTGACAACTGGAAACTCGACTTTAATGTGAGTTATGAATATAGTGATCAGGGCGGCTATCCATACGGACTTTATAATAAGGAAAGCGGAGAAGTTGCCAAGACTGCTTACGATGAAGAAAGCAGCTACTATCGTAACTTGCTGAATGCCGGACTGAATCTGGAATATCAAGCACAAAATTTCATTTTGAGTGCTGTCACCGGATACCAGTGGCTTCGCGACCGTATGTTCATGGACCAGGATTTTTCTGCTGCCAATATTTTTAATATAGAACAGAAACAGAAAATAAATACTTTCTCGGAAGAAATCGTTCTGAAATCAAAGCCTAACCGCCGTTGGTTATGGACTACAGGGGCTTTCGGATTTTATCAGGCACTACACACGGACGGACCGGTATTATTTCACCGGGATGGTATTACATCGGTTATTGAAAACAATGTAAATAGTGTTTTCGATGGTCTCGCATCTATGGGTATACCGGGCATTCCTGTCATGCACTTGGGAATCAACAATGAAAGCCTACCTGTCAGCGGCAGCTTCGACACACCAACTTTAAGCGGTGCTCTTTTCCATCAATCCACCTTCAATGACTTATTTGTCAAAGGTCTCTCAGCAACCGTTGGTCTGCGAATGGACTACGAGAAAATAAAGATGGAATATAATTCAGCCGCCGCAACCACCAACTTTAACTTCTCCATGAAAATGGGAAATCCTGCAAATCCTCAGATACTCGAGAGCCAAGGTTTGGAAGGGAATGCAATCTATCTGGGTAAAGAATCGACTGATTACGTTCAACTATTACCGAAATTTGCCCTGCAATATGAATGGAAAAAAGGAAATAACATTTATGCAACTGCGGCCCGTGGATACCGGTCAGGAGGATATAACATTCAGATGTTCTCCGATCTTGTAACAGGAGTGCTCAGTAACTCGATGATGGACGCCATTATGGCGGATCCTAAATTCAGCAACTTCTCCGCCATGATTAAAAAGATGAAGAAGGAATTGCCGGAAGTTAGTGAGGCTACCCGATATAAACCGGAATACACTTGGAACTACGAAGTTGGAAGCCACCTCACACTTTGGGAAGGACGTTTACTTGCTGACCTTTCTGCGTTCTATATGGATACACGCAACCAACAGATTGCTAAATTCGCAGAAAATGGTTTGGGACGTATCACTGTAAATGCAGGAAAGAGTCATAGTTATGGTGCTGAAGCAAGCCTGCGTGCTGCTCTTACTACTGCATTTACCGTCAACGCTTCTTATGGATATACATATGCTACTTTCAAAGAGTACGCAACCAATACAAAGATAGACGGAGAAACACAACCTGTAGATTATAATGGAAACTATGCTCCCTTTGTCCCGAAACACACCCTGAGCCTGGGCGGACAATACATTTTCCGCATCAACCCGGGACATTGGTTGGACCGTATTCAGGTTAACGCCGACTACACCGGTGCAGGACGTATCTATTGGACCGAACAAAATGATGTCAGTCAAGCCTTCTACGGCACACTGAACGGACGCCTCAGCCTGCAAAAAGGCAACGGACAGATTGACTTCTGGGTTCGCAATGTACTGGATAAAGATTACGCTGCTTTCTACTTCGAAAGTATGGGCAACGGATTTATGCAGAAAGGCCGCCCCATACAGGCGGGAATCGAATTGCGATGCAGATTTTAAAATTCTTATAAAGAGTTATGAGCGCTTCCATCAAAGGAAACGCTCGTTTCTTTTAAAATTTCTCCCAGCCCGCCAACCAGATAGAACGGAAGATTAACAAGCTGAAATGTTTTTCCTTCAATCGTGGTGACTTCATCTATTGAATAAGGCTGTGACCATACACGCACGGCAACCGTTTGCGAAGAACGGTTCATAAACGAATGTAACGAACGAAGATGTGCATTATGTCCTGCCTTTACCTCAATAGGATAGATTTTGGAATCTTGCACCCAGATGAAATCAACCTCTGCCGCAGACTCACTCTTACCACGCACCCAAAAGTTACGTTTTTGGCTGACTTTATCGGTCAGCGTCAACAGTTCTTGTGCCACAATATGCTCGGCTATCATTCCTCGCCAAGCATCCATAATGTCTTTTGCACCGAATACTTCTTTCTGCACTTGAGCTGCATAATTTACCAAACCCGTATCCAGCCATACCAGTTTAGGCATACGCTTAGTTTCCGATATGGCAGGAACTTCCGTTGCCGTTGTCGGATAAACCAACTCCATTATCATAGCTTTTTCCAATAAACGAAAAGCCTCTCCAACTTCACGGGCATTATAATTCGATGATGCAAAACCTCCAAGTGTTACAATCTGTGCAGCTTTGCCCCAACCTTCTTTCAGAATGAACCGTATTACTTCTATCAACAATCCACGCCTGGCATACTTCTCCACATCATCCCGATACCCCTGTAAAAGAGTCTCATACACATCGCTTAAGGCAAGAATATCCCTCCTTTCAGCATAAAGCTGGACAGCCTCCGGCATGCCACCAATCAGCGTATATAAATTGAATAACGTCATCAACCGATCATGAAATGCAATCGTTATTTCCGGCTGTTCCAGCACCGGTAATAAAACTTCCTCACCGATAGCTCCCAAGAATTCACGAAACGAACAAGGACGTAAAGCCATATACTGCACTCTTCCTACGGGAAACGAAACATTTACATCCACCAGATTTTCCAGTAAGGAACCTGCAGCAATGACATATATTCCAGGAAGTTCCTCATGAAAATAACGCAACAATCCTATTGCTTTTGGTGAATTTTGAATCTCATCAATAAAAAGTAAAGTTGTTCCTTCCTTTCGCATAACTCCACAATGAGCGAAGAGGAACGGCAGCAAATCTTTCAATGGTATTTCCAAATCAAACAGAGCAGTTGATTCTTTTTTCTCTAAATTGAGTGGCAGGTAGTTATCAAACTGTTGTCCGAACTCATTGACTATCGTAGTCTTTCCTACCTGTCTTGCTCCGCGCAAAACAAGCGGTTTACGATGCATATCCGTTTTCCATTGTTCCAAATGAAAAAGTATCGTTCTTTTAAACATAATTAAAAGATATTGGTTTTCAACGACAAAGATACACTTTTGTTTCAAAACCGAGGCAAAACATCAACTGTTTTGTTTCAAAACTGAGGTAAAACATCTATTGTATCGTTTCAAAACCGAGGATCGTTATTCTTTTCTCTTACTCATTAATCGCACCGCAGCTCAGACAACGTCCTTTTTCTCTGAGCTTCTGTCCGCAATTGCCACAACGATAACGATAAACAACAAGCGTGGTGTACACCTTTTTCAGGAAAATCCAGATGAAAGCGACAAGGAAGACGTAGCCGATATATATCTGCGTAGTCAATATAAAGAAGAAATAGCAGAAGATGCAGCAAGATGCCAGGCCTAATAAATAGAACATAGCGGCAGCAGGCGAAAGCTGACGAAATAAATCATCGAGCACTGCCAACAACACTATGATGAATAACCAGATACTCAGCAAAAAGACCGAAAGGATAAACGGAACCTTAAAAGGTGAAAGCGTAGGATTAAAGTAGAAGTGTTCCCACGTTTCGGGTACAAAAACCTGCATAGACTCGTACACCGTGGCACTAAACGCCATCAGTAAACAAAGCAACAACGGATACACACTATCTATATCATTGAAATAAACCATCTTCAACTGTTTGCGACGGAACAGGCGAAGCATCCAGGCACCCACAAACAAAGCAAAAATAATAACGAAATAGGAAGCATGCGTATCACTGAACAGGTAAATAAATTGGGAAATACTATCCGTCGGCACAAAAGCCTGCATCATCTCCCGCTCACCAATCCAACCCTGTATTTCCTGAGAATGGGTCAGTTTCACCCAGACACTATCCACACTATCCGCCGGATGGATAGCAAATTCGGCCACGACCACACGATCTCCTTTGTAAAGGGTATTATAGCAATCTTTCACAGGCAGGCAGGCAAGCACAACAGAGTCTTGCACCACTTCCAGGTTGGTGTTCAGCGTATAGTGTCGATCATAAAGATAAGTCAAGGAATCGCGGGTCCCGACACTCATCCCTTCATCATCCAAGTTGGGACGGGAATAATGGCAAGAAAAAAAACAGAAACACAAGAATAAAGAAATACAAATAAGTGCAGACCTGCGCAGAGAAAAGAAACCATATACTTTGCGTAGCCCTATGCTGATTCGCATTTCTGAACCATATTTCACTTCCTTATTCCGCATATACTTTCATCTGACAATTCTTACAATCAAACTCCAGACGGAAACGCTTACCATCGGTTCCCGACAGATAATAAGGTTCCCGATAAGATGAACGCCCCTTCTGGTAAGTAGGGCACCAACCCATACTATATCGCAGGCAATGCTTACAGAACATTAGGACAGCACCCGGAACAGATTGTTTCTCATAAGCCGGAGCCACAGAGGCAATGCCGTGGTCAGTATAGAAAGAGGCGGCACGGGTATTCATTACATTCCCGAGGTACGTTAATGAAGTACCGGAAACTGTTGTTTTAGAAGAAGTCCCCGGTAAAGGGAAAGCGTGAGTTGTAGGTTTCCAAACTGCCAGTTCCTGTCGGTAGTTGATGCGACGAACAGTAATCAGTTGCTCTACAACCTGACGACGCCAGTCGGCTACCACGGAAGCAGGAAGGAACCAATTATCTGAAAAACGGATTTCTATGGCGGAATTTGTTTCGGACGAACGATTATCCGCTAATATTCCGGCTTCAAAAGGAGTATTTCCCAATTTACTGAGTTGGGTACGCAGGTTATCTGTCTGCGAGGTACGGGCAAGTTCTTTCTGATAAGGGAAAGAAAGTGTAACGCTATTATCATCCTCATCCGTGATAGTCAGAGCAAAGCCGAAGGCGGTATCTGCCAAAAGCAAGGATACGGAAATCTTTCGTTCGGAAGACTTACGTGCCAGCAACTTCTCAAATTCCTGATCGTAGTTACGGTAAAGCACAGTACGCGGACGGATACGGGGCATCTCACCTGCCGGATAGAGTTTATTCCCGTCCACACGGTTGATACGGAATCCTTGCAGACGTCCTTGCTCATCGATATAACAAACACCGTCACCGTTATTGAATGATTTCAATCCGGCTACTGTGAGGTAGTTTCCGCGTTGTTCCTTCATGGTTCCCATCTCTTCGCCGAGGGATTTCGGAGTATCGAAAGAGAAAATATCTTCACTGCGTCCGTGCAGGAAGTAATGCGTAAATCCACGACTAAAACTTTTATCTAACTGGGGACGGAATGTATAATTACAAGTACCGGAAGAAGCCCGGGCGTATTCTTTACGGCGTGTAAAGATAGCATCCAGCTTTTGGCGGTAAGCAGCCGTAACATTCTTCACGTAAGAAACATCTTTCAGACGACCTTCTATCTTGAGTGAAGTGGCACCTGCATCAAGTAACTCTTCCAGAATATCACTCTGATTCAAGTCTTTAAGAGATAGCAAATGCTTATCACGTACAATTACTTTTCCGTCGGCATCCATCAGGCTGAAAGGCAAACGACAGAATTGTGCACATTCTCCCCGGTTAGCGCTACGTCCAAAACAAGCCTGGCTGACATAACATTGCCCGCTATAGCTAACGCAAAGTGCCCCATGCACAAACACTTCCAACGGCACTTCCGGACAGACTTTATGAATATGGCTGATTTCCTGAAGGGAAAGCTCACGTGCCAATACTACTTGTCGGAAACCGGCTTCTGCAAAGAAACGTACTTTCTCCGGTGTACGGTTATCCATTTGCGTACTGGCGTGCAAGGAAATAGGTGGCAGGTTTAAGCGAGTGATTCCCATATCCTGCACAATAAGCGCATCCACTCCCGCACGATACAAATCCCAAATCATTTTCTCTGTCTCTTCCAGTTCTTCTTCCTTTAAGATGGTATTGACAGTCACATAAATCCGGGCATTATATAAATGGGCATGAGCCACCAAAGCAGCTATATCTTCCAACGAATTGCCGGCTGCTGCACGTGCGCCAAACTTAGGCGCACCGATGTAGACCGCATCCGCACCGTGGTTAATAGCTTCAATGCCACATTCCATGTTTTTGGCAGGAGCCAGTAACTCTATCTTTCGTTGCTTTATCATTCTATATCGTTAATATTGTACGGAGTTTCCTGATAAACGAAATAGTTCAACCAATTAGAGAACAGCAAATTGGCATGGGCACGCCAACGTACCATCACACCTTTGTCCGGATCATTATCCACATAATAATTACGAGGTACTTCAATGGGCAGACCTTTATCCACATCCCTGCGGTATTCCGTATCCAGCGTTAGTGGAGAGTATTCCGAATGTCCGGTAACAAAGAACTCACGTCCACCACGTGCTACCACCAGGTGTACGCCTGCATCTTCCGATTCCGAAAGTAAAGTAAGTTCAGGTATTTTCAAGATATCTTCTTTCCGTACTTCGGTATGGCGGCTATGAGGTACATAGAACATATCATCGAAACCACGGAAAATAGCATGCAACGGATCTAAAGGACGATGCTCGAATATGCCGAACATTTTCTTATCCAACGCATACTTGGGTACTCCGTAATGATGATAAAGTCCGGCCTGTGCAGCCCAACAGATATAAAGGGTGGACGTGACATGCGTACGGGCCCAATCGAATATTTCCATTATTTCATCCCAGTAAGTCACTTCTTCGAAATCCAGTTGCTCTACAGGGGCACCAGTGATAATCATACCGTCGTACTTCTCGCCACGCATCTTTTCAAGGTCAGTATAGAACGTCTGCATATGTTCTACAGGCGTATTCTTGGATGTATGACTCTTGATTTTCATGAACGAGATTTCCACCTGAAGCGGTGTATTGGAGAGCAAACGCACAAGATCTATCTCCGTGGTAATCTTCAAAGGCATCAAGTTCAGGATAACGATGCGCAACGGACGGATGTCCTGTTGCGTGGCGCGGGAGTTGTCAATAACAAATATATTCTCTTCTTTCAGCAACTCTATCGCCGGTAGCTTATCAGGTAAATTTAATGGCATAAGTTATCAGATTATCTTTAATTTAGAGTACAAAGGTACGTGATAATTTTGAAATCTCCCGCGAAAGAATGAAAATGTAGAGCTATTTCAAGTTATTTATCTTCTTCATACAAAGCATTATAGATAAAGTTATCAACAAAAAGACATCTTTCCTTTCATGTATTTAAAATATTATTCTACCTTTGCCGCCCGTAAAGTTAATGAACATTGAAAAACATTAAGATGGAACAGAGCCGGAGTTCAAGCGTGAATTCACTTAATTAGCATCCCAAAGCCACTGACTTTTCTATACCAATTATGGTCCTTACCCACCCCAGATATTCCGATGCTTTAATTAACACATTAATTTGAAATGCGACAGTCGTGTTTCACAAAAAAACATACTATTATGAACAAAAAAACTATCAAAAACAACAGACTGACTTTATTCTCATTCTGTATCATTTTCTTATTTAGTTCTTGTGTCAATGAATTAGACTCAGAAACTTCTCCCGATGCTATTCCCGGTACTATTCCTATCAATTTCACGACAAAAGTCAGCAAAGCCGATACACGCGTGACTAATACTGCCTTTGAAAAAGGAGATAAAGTAGGTTTATATGCAATGCTTCCATCTACTCCAATTACAGAAAAGCGCTACATTGACAATTTACAACTGGAATGTGGGGAAAAGAATGCATTCATCCCTGAAAAGACAGTTTTCTATCCGGCAGGAGATGCCACACTCAATTTTATCAGTTATTACCCCTATCAGTCAACCGGAATAAAAACAGGTCAATCTACCATTCCTGTATCTGTACAAACCGACCAAAGCAGCGCAAAAGCGCTCTCCATATCCGATTTCATGACAGCCTCCGAGAAAAATGTAGAAAGCAGCGAAGATGCCGTCGTACTTCATTACAAGCATAAGTTGACCAAGATAAAAATCACAATCACAGCCGGTACTGGGGAAGATATAACAAAAATATATAAAGCGAATCCTCAGATTATCGCAGTAGGCTTCAAGACCAAAGCAGAATATAATACTGATACGGACAAGTTTATAAACCTGACAGAGGAAGCAGACATCATCCCATATGGTGAATGGAACATAGTAAAAGGGATTTTAACAGGAAAAGAATTCATTATCATACCACAAGATGCTGATGCTAACGCTCAATCTTTCATAATGGAATGGAACGGGAAAGTATATACCTGCCCAATGCCAAAACTGAATATGACAGGAAGTACACAATGCCAAATCGATATCGAGGCTATGCAGACAACCAGCCATTCTCTTACCGGAATAACCAGTACAGTTGAAGACTGGCTGCCCGGAGATAGCAAAGATACTAATAATAGCGGTGGCATCACAGCTATTCATTTGGCGGCACTCACTTTCTCTCAATCAAACATATACAGAATCTACCACGACGGCAAGCCGATGGCAGAAGTTTGTAAAGAGTATCTAAAATCTGATCAAATAACTTCAAGAGCAATTGTTGCATACCCGGTGAAAGAAGATGAAACGAGCAATCTGAGCAAAGGCGTTGTTCTAAAACTACTGGATGATGAAAGAGCGATAAGCGGAGGAAGCATAAACTGGAATACAGACGATAGTTCCTTTGCTTATACAGAAGGGGATCACCAATCTGTTGACAAATTCTATCTTAATGAAAAGGGTGAAATCTTACTGGAAGAAGCAGAAGATCCAATCAGCATAGATATTGCCAGCTATACCATCAGGGATATACGAAAGGGAAATACTTATGAGTATCCAATCGTAAAAATAGGCACTCAATATTGGATGAGAGAAGATTTATGTGCAACGGCGTACAGAAATGGAACTACATTGAATAAAAAAACTCAGTTGGGAGAAGGCCCTGGCTATTTCAGACCTCAGAATACAGAAACATATTTCTATAATGGAGAAGCTGTACTTGAGGGAGAATTGGCACCTGCAGGATGGAAAATTCCAGATAGTGATGATTGGCAAGCCTTAAAAGAATACATCAAAGATGACGCTTCGATACTAAAATCCGGAGAATGGGAAGTCTTAAAAGAGGGTGACACGATTGATTCAGGTTCTAATCTAACTGGTTTCTCAGCATATCCCGTAGGGATTTGGGGAGCAGGAAAAAATATATCCCAAAAACAATTAGTATGCTACTGGACACTAAATGGGACAGAAAATAGCATACCAGAACAATCAATAAGTTTCACCGGAAGCAGCGCCAAGTTTTCTGTCGCCGCAACCCATGTTAAAAATGAAACTTACTATAAGGCCTTTTCCATACGCTGTCTAAAAGAATAGCCCAATAAAAAAAAGCATATCTCATTTCTTTTTCGTATTTTTGTTCCCAATGTACAAATAAGTTTTGTTCACCGAACAAAGACAACGAAAAAGAAATGAGAATTATCGACCTGATACACAGCAACGAGAAGACAGCTTTCTCTTTTGAAATACTGCCACCGCTGAAAGGCACAGGCATCGAAAAGCTGTACGACACCATAGATACTTTGCGGGAATTTGACCCGAAATACATCAATATCACCACACATCGCAGCGAATATGTGTACAAAGATCTGGGAAACGGTTTGTTTCAGCGCAATCGCTTGCGCCGCCGTCCCGGAACTGTTGCCGTAGCTGCCGCTATCCAAAACAGATATAATATTACTGTAGTTCCGCATCTTCTTTGTAGTGGTTTCACCCGCGAAGAGACGGAATATGTACTGCTCGATCTGCAATTCCTGGGTATTACCGACTTACTGGTGTTACGTGGAGATAAAGCAAAACATGAGTCCGTCTTCACTCCCGAAGGCGATGGCTACCATCATGCCACTGAATTGCAAGAACAAATCAATAACTTCAATAAAGGTATCTTCGTAGATGGCTCGGAAATGAAAGTGACCAATACACCATTTTCCTATGGTGTGGCGTGTTATCCCGAAAAACACGAAGAAGCTCCCAATATTGACACTGATATCTACTGGCTGAAAAAGAAAATGGAAGCCGGTGCAGAATATGCTGTTACACAGCTTTTCTATGATAACCAGAAATACTTCGACTTTGTAGAACGTGCCCGGAAAGCCGGAGTTACCATTCCCATCATTCCAGGTATCAAACCGTTCAAGAAGATATCTCAAATCAGCATGATACCCAAGACGTTCAAAGTGGACTTGCCCGAAGAACTGACATGCGAAGCGATGAAATGCAAAACGGATGAAGAAGCCAAACAAGTAGGCATCGAATGGTGTGTTAAGCAATGTAAGGAATTAGTGGAACATGGAGTACCCAGTATTCACTTCTACTCCATCGGTGCAGTGGACGGTATAAAAGAAGTTGCAAAGCTGGTATACTAAGGCCGAAATCAAGTAACATTAGTTGTAAATTATAAAACCACATATAATATCGTGTTTTTCAAAGAGGTAATAGGACAAGAAGCAGCCAAACAGCGACTCCGACAGGAAGTGCAAGAGGGGCGTATTCCTCATGCTCAGCTCTTCTGCGGTCCATTGGGAGTGGGAAAACTTCCGTTGGCAATGGCTTATGCCCGTTACATCTGTTGCCCGAACCGTACAGATATAGACGCCTGTGGCACTTGTCCCTCCTGCGTAAAGTGGAATAAGCTGGTACATCCGGATGTACACTTCGTCTTTCCCATCGTAAAAAAAGGAAAGAAAGAAGTGTGCGACGATTACATAGCTGACTGGCGCCATCTGGTGCTGAACAGCCCTTATTTTAGTCTCAACCACTGGCTAAATGAGATGGATGCTGAAAACGGGCAAGCCATTATCTATGCAAAAGAGAGTGATGAGATAGTACGTAAGCTCAGTCTGAAATCGAGCGAGGGTGGCTACAAGGTTACTATCGTCTGGCTACCGGAGAAAATGCACGTAGTTTGTGCCAATAAGTTATTGAAACTTCTGGAAGAGCCTCCCGAAAAGACAGTATTCCTATTGATATCCGAAACTCCGGACATGATACTGCCGACAATCCTGAGCCGTACGCAACGCTTCAACATCCGTAAAATAGAAGAAACGGATATTGCCAACGCCTTGCAACAGAAATATGGTGTACGTCCTAATGATAGTTTCACCTTGGCGCATCTTGCCAACGGTGACTTTATCAAAGCATTGGAAACCATTCATCTGAACGAAGAAAATGAACTGTTCTTTGAACTCTTTGTCAGTCTCATGCGTCTTTCCTATCAACGGAAGATACGTGAAATGAAGCAATGGAGTGAGCAACTGGCAGGCATGGGACGAGAACGACAGAAGAACTTCCTGACATACGCCCAGCGTATGATACGCGAGAATTTCATCTATAACCTGCATTGCAAAGAGATGAGTTACATGACTTTACCCGAACAAAACTTTGCGACCCGCTTCGCCCCTTTTATCAACGAACGGAATGTAATGGGAATGATGGATGAATTGAGCGAAGCGCAGATACATATTGAGCAGAATGTAAATGCAAGGATGGTCTTCTTTGATTTTTCATTGAAAATGATAGTTCTACTGAAACAGTAGAAATCAGATATATAGTAGTAATCTCAATCATAAATAAAAAAATGGATTTTAAACTACATAACGGAAGCGGAGGTCTCTGCTGCAAAAGTTGCGGCAGACAAGACAAGCAACTGAATACCTACGACTGGCTGGCCGACATTCCCGGAAACGGAGAAGAAAGCGATCTGGTAGAAGTTCAGTTCAAGAATACCCGCAAAGGATATTTCCGCAATAGCAACCATATACCTCTTGAAAAGGGCGACATCGTGGCCGTAGAAGCAACACCGGGACATGACATCGGTGTAGTAACCCTAACCGGACGCCTTGTTCCGCTGCAAATGCGAAAAGCTAACATCAAGTCTGAGGCTGATATCAAGCGTATCTACCGTAAAGCCAAACAGGTAGATATGGACAAATATAATGAGGCCAAAGGACGCGAGCATGACACCATGATACGTGCCCGGCAGATTGCCCTCAACCTGAATCTCAACATGAAAATCGGTGATGTGGAATATCAGGGAGATGGCAACAAGGCTATTTTCTATTATATTGCCGACGAGCGTGTAGACTTCCGTCAGCTGATCAAGGTACTGGCAGATGCTTTCCATGTCCGCATTGAAATGAAGCAGATTGGTGCACGCCAGGAGGCCGGACGAATCGGTGGTATTGGTCCTTGTGGACGCGAGCTCTGCTGTGCCACCTGGATGACTTCTTTCGTGTCAGTATCCACAAGCGCCGCCCGTTATCAGGATATTTCTCTCAATCCGCAAAAACTGGCAGGACAATGTGCCAAACTGAAATGCTGTCTCAACTATGAAGTGGACTGCTATGTGGAAGCCCAGAAGCGTCTTCCTTCCAGGGAGATCGAGTTGGAAACCAAAGACGGTACTTTCTATTTCTTTAAGGCAGATATTCTGAGCAATCAGATAACCTACTCTACCGACAAGAACATTCCTGCCAATCTGGTAACAATCAGTGGTAAGCGTGCATTTGAAATCATCGGTATGAACAAACGGGGTACTAAACCAGAAAGTCTTGTAGAAGAAGCACGCCAAGTGGAACCCAAGAAGCCAATAGATTTGTTGGAACAGGAAAGCTTAACCCGCTTCGATCGTAGCCGTAAAGGTAAAAACGGTGGAGAAAATAACGGTGGTGGAAATGGAAACGGCGGTAATAACAACCGCAAGAAAAAGAAAAAAGGCAATCCGAATCAACCCGGAGATCAACAATCCAGACCACGCCCACAAGGTGAACCGAGACCGCAAGGTGATAAGCCCAAACCACAAAGTGATCAGCGACGGGGAGAACAACCCAGGCGCAACAAACCCAAGCGCCCCAACAATCCACCCAGATCACAAGGAGAGAAACCAGCCGGAAATGAAAAACCTGCTCAAGAATAAAACATCTCTTCTGAAGAGTTTAATACTGCTGTTCATCGCAAGCTTCTACACAGCCTGCGATGAACAGACTGTATATCATTCTTTTCAATCCCTGCCAACGGAAGGCTGGCAGCGGAATGATACACTATTCTTCAATGTTTCGGTTGCAGACTCTGCTACACTCTACAATGTATCCGTAGAAGTAAGAAACCGGAACAATTATCCGTATCAGAATCTACCTTTACTCGTCTACTACGACAGTCCGGAAGCCCCAAATATCAAGCGGGATACATTGGAACTGCGACTTGCAGACAATGCAGGTATTTGGTTAGGAGATGGCTGGGGTGGGTTATATCAATCAACTCTCCCAGCAGGTTTCATCCGTATTGGAAAAGCCGGGGAATACCGCTTCAAAATCATACACCTTCTACCGGACGAAGTTCTTCCCGGTATCAATGATGTAGGAATCAAATTAAAACGCTGACAGTCTCTTTTTACGTCCTGCATCAATCCGCAGGAAGATGAACAGCAGGATGGTGAATCCCCAAAGCGAAGAACCGCCATAACTAAAGAATGGCAGCGGAATACCAATCACAGGTGTCAATCCCAGCACCATACCTACATTAATAAATAGGTGGAACAGGAATATACTAACAACCGAGTATCCATAGACTCGACCAAAAGTAGACGGTTGCCGCTCCGCCACAGCAATCAGACGGAGTATTAATATAAGGAATAAGAGCAGCACGGCAGTAGAACCTATAAATCCTTCTTCTTCACCTACTGTGCAGAAAATAAAGTCCGTATCTTGTTCGGGTACATATTTCAGCTTAGTCTGAGTACCATTCAGGAATCCCTTTCCTGTCAGACCACCGGAACCGATAGCTATCTTCGATTGATTGACATTGTACCCGGCACCAGCCAAATCTTCTTCCATGCCTAATACCACCTTGATACGTATCTGCTGGTGAGGCTCCAATACTTTATTAAAGAAGTAATCACTGGAATATAAGAAACCGATAGAACCAATAGCAAACATACCTATCAGGAAATAACTAAGATGACGCTCACTCAACGAAAGGAAAATAAGGTATCCAACTACCAGCACACACAGTCCCCATTGCACCCAAACTAAATTAAACGGAGTCACATATTCCGATATAAAATAAGCGATTAACAACACTCCAATGGTAACTAACAATATATTGCGTACCGGTTCCCATTTCTTCTTATAAACCCACACCATTCCTGCCGCAGACAGCAAGATCATCGAGAGCACAGCAAACTCCCCTATCGGCGTCGGCGTATCGGCAATAAACACCTGATCAAACCGAATACCTACCACAAAGTAAACTACCGCGCACAACCCGGAAAACAGAACTACCCCCGGCATCCCCTCCCGATACAGAACCAAAAAGAAAGCAGTATATACCAACGCTGAGCCCGTCTCCCGCTGCAAGATAATAAGTATCATCGGGAACAGAATAAGAAAAACCATCATCAGGATATTCTTCCAGTTCTTCATGGTGAACGAATAGGAATTCATATACTTGGCAAGCGCCAGTGCCGTAGCAAACTTGGCAAATTCCGCCGGCTGCAAACTTACCGGTCCCATGACCAGCCACGACCTCGACCCCTTCGTATCAGGTGCTATAAAGATAGTGACCACAAGTAATATGGCAAGTGCTATATAAATAAGATAGGCAAACATATCATAAACGCTGTCTTCAAGCATCAACAGCACAAACCCCAATCCAAAAGAGCAAATGATCCAAACCAGTTGCTTACCTGCACGAGTGGAGAAATCCCAGAAGTCACGGTCGCCATAATCATAGCTTGCCCCGCAAACGCTGAACCAACCGAATGCAATCAGAATCAAGTAAACACAGATCGTTACCCAATCCAGTGATTTCCATATACTATCTCTCCTCGTCACCATACATTATCACACGATTACTCATTTCTTCCGCTCTTTCCTCACTGGCAGGCGAAAGTTTTCCATTCAAATACTGTTCCATCATTAAAGCACCATAAGGTACTCCATAGGTTGCACCCCAACCCCCATTCTCCACATAAACGGCAATAGCGATCTTCGGCTTGTCCATCGGGGCAAAACCTATAAATGCAGAGTGGTCATGTCCTCGATTCTGTGCCGTACCTGTCTTTCCACAGACTTCTACACCCGGCAGGGTAGTTCCGGCTATACGGCAAGTAGCACTTCCGGTAACTCCCGTAACGGCAGCCCGCATACCTTCTACAATTTCTTCATAATAAGAGCGGTCAATAGAAGTGTAACGACGCTCCCGGTAGGTACTATCCAATTCTGCATCCTGAATATCCTTCACAATATGCGGAGTCACAAAATAACCACGATTGGCGATGGTAGCCGCTAAGTTTGCCATTTGCAAAGGTGTACTTAAAACTTCACCCTGACCGATAGAGATACTGATTACCGTCAATCCATTCCATGATCCACGATAGGCTTTATCATAAACACCTGCATTAGGGATAAATCCACGTTTCTCACCCGGCAAGTCCGTTCCCAGCTTATAACCAAATCCTTGAGAAACCATGTGATCTTTCCATACAGTAAGTGCATTCTGCGGCGAACCGTATTTCTTATCACCAAACATGCGATAAAGCCCCCAACAGAAATAAGCATTACATGAAGTGGCAATAGCCGGTATCAACGGAAGTGGTGATCCGTGTCCGTGACATCCCACACGCAAACCTCCATAAATAAATCCATGAGAACAAGGAAACGATGTGGACGGCTGTATGATACCTTCTTGTAAGAATGTCAGCGCTTGGGCTGTTTTAAAAGTAGATCCCGGAGGATAAACACCCATAATCGCACGGTTCAGCAGCGGTTTCTGTTTATCTTTCTGCAACATATTATGGTTTTTCCCACGCTGACGTCCGATCATCAGATGCGGATCAAAATTAGGTGCCGATACCAGACATAAAATCTCTCCCGTTTCCGGCTCAATAGCCACAATTGCACCGATTTTATTCTTCATCAGACGCTCACCCAACATCTGCAAATCAATATCCAATCCTAATTTCAGATTCTTGCCCGGTATCGATGGCCGATCCAGTTTGCCATCCATATAGTGCCCCTGAATACGTCCATGCGCATCACGAAGCAAAACCTTCACTCCTTTTTCACCACGCAGGTACTTTTCATAAGACTTCTCTATACCTTGCTTACCTACATAGTCACCGCGGATGTAATAATCATCAGCCTCAATATCTCTCATTGAAACTTCACCGATATCCCCCAAAGCATGTCCGGCAGCATTATAGGAATATTGCCGGATAGTACGCCTCTGAATATAAAAGCCCGGAAATTTGAAAAGCTTTTCCTGGAATACACCGCACTCTTCCGCTGAGAGCTGCGTCATAAACACCTGATGTGTATATCTGGAATAACCGGGATTCATCCAACGGTTCTTCACATCTTTCATTCGCTTCAGCAACTGCTCTTTCGTAATATTCAGTGTACGGCAAAAATCGAGAGTATCCAGTTCCGTCACCTCTCGCGGCACAAATGTGATGTCATAAGCAGGTTGATTGAACACCAGCAATTTCCCATTGCGGTCATAAATCGCACCGCGCGAAGGATACTGGATTTTATTGAGGAAAGCGTTACTATCTGCGTTCTTCTTGTAAGTATCAGTCATGATCTGCAACACAAAAAGACGCATGATATAAATGATAACAATCACAATTGCTACCCCACCTATCACTAATTTCCGCTTTTCGAGTGTATAATCTTTTGCCATCTTACTTCTTCTTCACTCCTTCTATAGCCATGATACAGGTTACAGTCAGCAACGTACTTGCCACAATTCTCAGCAGCAACGTTCCGATATGGGCGAACGAAAAGAATTCTATGGTAAGTAATATTGCATGATGAATAAAAACGCTAACAATCAAATACTTCAGGAAAGGAACAATCCCCATCGATTTGATCGAAGGAACTATATTTTCGAACGTATCCCGCGGTACAAACAGACGCAGGAAAGTAGGGCGCAAAAAAGCCAAAGCCACCGTAGCCGCAGCATTCATACCCGGTGTGTCCGAGAAAATATCCACCGTCAGTCCCAGAAAAAACGCCCACAGCATCAAAGCATTCCGCGGCGTTTCCGACTCGAATTTCAGTATGAGATAGATATATAGAAAAGGAGTGGCATATCCGGCAATATGCACATTATTCAGTATCAGTACCTGCAATAGTACCAAACCGATAAACCAACCTATTTTATGCAGATAATTGAGAACCAATTTGATTTACGATTTTACAATTTACGATTGAGGTTACCCCCTATCATTTATCACTCCTATCACCCTATCACCCTATCACCTTATCACTCCATCACTTCCCTTCTTCCTTCTCCAACATCTTCTGCTCCTCTTGTCCGGTACGGGCAATTACCCGCACATTGCCCACCTTACCGAAGTCCGTAGCCAGTTTTATCTTCAATAGATAAGAGAGACCGTCGTGAGAATCGGACATATCATCCACCGTTCCCACCATGACTCCTGCCGGGAATACTGTAGAATAACCACTTGTCACCACCGTATCACCCAAGTTGAACTCTGCATGGCGAGGTAAATCCTTCAGATATGCAAAGCGAGAATCTCCATATTCCCACTTCAAATAACCAAAATACTCGCTGCCTACAATCTTACAACTGATGCTCGATTTACTGTTCAGCAACGGAATAACGGTAGAGTAATGTGGAGAAGTTTTATAGACAATGCCCACTACTCCATTAGCATCTACCACGCCCATTTCCGGACGGATACCTGCAGACGAACCTTCATCAAGTGTAATATAGTTATCCACCCGGTTCAAACTGTTTTTGATGACATTCGCCTTGAATATCTGGTATTCTTCCGGTTCAAGCCGTTCCAGACTATAGAGCCGGACAGAGTCCATTCCTTTATTATTCAATGTTTTCTCCAGGAATACCACTCGTTGCTCCAGCCACATATTACGGTCGAGCAAGTCCTCATTGACAGATTTCAGATGGAAATAAGAAGTTATAGTTCCCGAAACATCGTAAACTTTCCCCGCCACACTATTGGCCGATGTGAAAAACACACTCTGCTGATAGTAATTGAAGCGGAACAATAAAACAAAACTGGCTGCCTCTAACAGTAGAAAGAGGAACCAGTAGTTGTATTTAATAAGAAAGTTCAGTAAATTTCGCATATGCCTTTATTACCGCATCAAGAATGAGAAACGATCCACATTCTTCAGCGCCACACCCGTACCTTTGGCAACAGCATGCAGGGGATCTTCGGCAATGTGGAACGGAATGTTTATCTTATCAGTCAAACGCTTATCGAGTCCACGGAGCAATGCACCACCACCTGCCAGATAAATACCATTGTGCACGATATCGGCATACAATTCGGGAGGTGTATTTTCCAATGCATTCAAGATAGCTGTTTCAATCTTTGAAATTGATTTCTCCAGACAGTGCGCTACTTCCTGGTAGCATACAGGCACTTCCATAGGCAGAGCCGTGATACGGTTCGGACCATGAATGATATAATCTTCCGGAGCATCCTCACCCAGTTCAGTCAAGGCAGCACCTACATTGATTTTAATACGCTCGGCCATACGCTCGCTGACCTTCACATTGTGTTGACGGCTCATATACTCCTGAATATCAGCAGTCAAGTCATCGCCCGCAATGCGGATAGAGTTGTTGGCTACGATACCACCCAAGGAGATAACGGCAATTTCCGTAGAACCACCACCTATATCTACAATCATGTTTCCTTCCGGAGCTTCTACATCGATACCAATACCGATAGCGGCAGCCATGGGTTCAAAAATCAGGTAGACGTCACGTCCGCCGGCATGTTCGGCAGAGTCACGCACGGCACGCAGCTCCACTTCAGTACTACCTGAGGGGACACCGATAACCATACGGAGCGAAGGAGAGAACAGACGGTTGCGATTATTCACCATCTTTATCAAACCGCGTATCATCTGCTCGCAAGCATAGAAGTCGGCAATTACACCGTCGCGAAGCGGACGGATGGTACGTATGTTTTCGTGGGTCTTTTCGTACATCATCTTTGCCTTATCACCCACGGCAATCATCTTATCGGTGCGACGGTCGAGAGCTACCACCGAAGGCTCATCCACCACAATCTTACCATTGGTTGTGATAATGGTATTGGCGGTACCAAGGTCCATCGCTATTTCTTGCGTAAAAGAGAATAATCCCATATTGTTAATTATGAATTATAAATTATGAATTATGAAGATGACAGCATGCTCGGCGCAGCTAACTCATCATTCATAATTCATAATTCATCATTAATATTAGTGTTTGAAATGACGAATTCCTGTGGTCACCATCGCGATGCCATGTTCGTTGCAATAATCGAACGAAAGCTGATCCTTGATGGAACCACCCGGTTGAATAACTGCGGTCACACCTTCATTTCCGGCAATCTCCACACAGTCGGGGAAGGGGAAGAAAGCATCGGATGCCATCACGGCACCTTTCAGGTCGAAGCCGAAGTTCTTGGCTTTTTCGATGGCCTGCTTCAAAGCATCCACACGTGAAGTCTGTCCCACACCGCTTGCCAGCAATTGCTTACCTTTAGCCAGTACGATAGCGTTGGACTTACTGTTCTTCACAATCTTGTTAGCAAAGAGCATGTCTTCTATTTCCTGTGCGGTAGGTGCTTTCGTGGTTGCAGTTTTCAAATCTTCAGGCTTCTCGATGTTCAGGTCGCGGTCCTGTACCAACACACCATTCAAGAGAGAACGGAACTGCTTCTTAGGCAGTGCGGCAGGCTTGCGAACCAGAATAATACGGTTTTTCTTCTGTCCCAGGATTTCCAATGCGTCTACATCGTAATCAGGGGCGATAATTACTTCAAAGAAGATTTTATTGATTTCCTCAGCAGCGTCCTTATCAATCACTCCGTTTGTGATGAGCACACCACCGAAAGCGGAAACCGGGTCACCGGCCAATGCATCGTTCCATGCTTCGAGCACCGTGGGGCGTGAAGCCAGACCGCAAGCATTGTTATGCTTCAATACGGCAAACGTAGTCTCTTCAAATTCATCGATCAAGTCGACGGCTGCATTGATATCGAGCAGATTGTTGTAAGAGATTTCCTTTCCGTGAATCTGGTCGAACATAGCTTCCAGATTTCCGTAAAAGTAACCCTTCTGGTGCGGGTTCTCGCCGTAGCGCAAAGTCTTCTGATTATTGGCAGAGCAACGGAATGCGGAACCTTCTTCGCCATCGAAGTAGTTGAAGATGGCTGAATCGTAATGGGAAGAAACGGAAAACGCCTCTTTGGCAAACCAACGGCGTTCTTCCAGCGAAGTGGTAGCTCCATGTTCCATCAGCATATCGCGGAACGGCTGGTATTGTGCCTGAGAAGCGATGATAACCACATCATTGTAATTCTTGGCAGCTGCACGGATCAGTGAGATACCGCCTATATCTATTTTCTCGATAATAGTCGGCTCGTCGGCACCGGAAGCTACGGTAGCTTCAAACGGATACAAATCAACGATAACGAGGTCTATTTCGGGAATTTCATATTTTTCTATCTGTTGCATATCCTGTTCCAGTCCGCGACGGCAGAGAATACCACCGAACACTTTCGGATGCAGGGTCTTCACACGTCCACCCAAGATAGAGGGATACGTGGTCAAGTCTTCCACTGCTTTACAGGGATACCCCAGTGATTCTATAAACTGACAAGTTCCGCCTGTTGACAGAAACTCAACTCCTTCTTCATGCAGTTTGGTGATGATTTCGTCCAAACCTTCCTTATGATAAACCGATACTAAAGCGGTTTTAATTCTTTTTGTTTCAGACATGGAATTGCGTATATAAGTATTTGATGCGCAAAGGTACTAAAAATGTTTATTTGCACACATACTCAAACACAATAAATTAGGTATAATTAAAAAAGGCAGCAATCCTGTTTAGGATTTACTGCCTTAGTTCATAATCTTCCGCTCTGATGAGCTTGTTAGTTTCAGGTAATGAAATAATTTATTTCCCCGCATGAAACGGTTTGTTTCAAGTAATGAAACTGTTTGTTTCTCGGCATGAAACAAGTTGTTTCAAGTAATGAAACAAACGGTTTCATCAAGTGAAACTATTACCAGATAGAGATGCGTTCTTCTACCGGTACATACATCGGATCTTTCTCCGTAATGCCAAATGCATCATACCATGCAGCAATGTGCGGCAACGCAGCGTCTACACGCCATTTGCCCAAAGAGTGTACATCGATCTTCGTCAATTGCAGGATGGCTTCGGGACGGGTATTGTTAGCCCAAACATTGGCATAAGCCAGGAAGAAGCGTTGTTCGGGAGTGAAACCGTCTTTTACTTCCAGCGGAGCGGCAGCGGTAGCCTTCTTGAATGCCTGGTAAGATACTTGCAAACCTCCGTGGTCGGCAATATTCTCACCCAGTGTCATACGACCGTTGGCATGTACCCCCGGTGCAACTTCGATGCTGTCAAAGAAAGCAACCATTACATCGGCACGTTTCTCGAAGTTCTTAGCATCTTCTTCCGTCCACCAGTCTTTCAGATTACCGTCTTTGTCGTACTGGCGACCTTGGTCGTCGAAGCCGTGTGTCATCTCATGACCGATTACAACACCGATTGCACCATAATTGAAGGCATCGTCAGCATTCATATCGAAGAACGGATATTGCAGGATACCGGCAGGGAAACAGATTTCGTTCGTTGTCGGGTTGTAATAAGCGTTTACGGTCTGCGGAGTCATCAACCACTCGTCCTTGTCTACCGGTTTGCCGGCTTTGGCAACCATTTCGGCATAGTTCCACAGGTTGGTACGCTTGATATTGTTCCAGTAAGAGTCGTCCTTGATTTCCAACGTAGAGTAGTCTTTCCACTTATCAGGATAACCGATCTTCACGTGGAAAGTAGCCAGTTTTTCCTGTGCTTTCAGCTTGGTTTCGTCGCTCATCCAGGCAAGGTTGTTGATGCGTTCGCCCAGGCTGGTCTGAAGGTTCTTCACCAAAGATATCATACGTTCCTTGGCAGCGGCAGGGAAGTATTTCTCTACATACATTTGCCCCACGGCTTCACCCAGTGCGGAGCTCACTACAGAAACGGCAGTCTTCCAGCGGGGTTGCATTTCCTGCGTTCCAGACATGGTGCGTTCGTAGAAGTCAAAGTTCTGCTGAGCCATCTCGTCATTCAATGCGCTGGCGGCAGAGTCAATCAACTTCCATTGCAGGTAAAGGACTTGCTGATCAACAGGTAAGGTGTTAAGGATGTTAACAGCTTCAGCTACCGAAGCAGGCTGGCCGACAATGATTTCCTTCACATCTGTCAGTCCAAGACCTGAAAGGTAAGCGTCCCAGTTGAAAGTAGGATAATTCTTCTTCACCTCTTCCATGCTCATCTTATTGTAGTTAGCATGCGGGTCACGCAGTTCGGTACGAGAACGGAAAGCTTTGGCAAGACGGGTTTCCACGTCCATAACCACTTCCATACCTTTTTTGGCAGTAGCCTCATCGAAACCTGCCAACTGATACATTTTCTGTACATGAGTACGGAAGGCATCACGGATAGCGGTAGTAGAAGGATCAGTAGCCAGATAGTAATCGCGTTCGCCCATGCTCAAGCCGCTTTGATAAAGCTGCACGGCGTTCTCGTTACTGTTCATTTCGTCGGCAGCCACATAGAGGCCGAGGTAAGCACCGATACCCTGTTTACGCAGATCGGCGAGCAAAGCATAAACAGCTTCTTTATCTTTCAGGGAAGCAATCTGTTCCAGATCGGCTTTGATAGGAGCAACACCTTCTTTGTTCAGCTTCACGCTGTCCATAACAATCTTGTAGAGGTCACCTACCTTTTGCGCTACACTACCTGCTTCATGCTGAGTGGCAGCCAGTTCTTCAATCAAACCTTGTATCTGCTTACGGTTATTCTCGGCAAGTTCTGTAAAAGAACCGTACTGTGAATACTCAGGTGAAAGTGGATGGCTTTCAATCCAACCGCCACAGGCGTACTGATAGAAACTACTCCCCGGAAGGGCAGTTGTGTCAAGATTGGCAAGCTGGATACCGGCTGTCATTTCAGCTTTCTGCTTGCCCGTACCACATCCCACCATCATAAGGCAAGCTGCGGCTAAAGGTAAATAATGAGTTACTTTCATAAGATATAAAATAATGTTATAAGTTTTATTGTTCTTTCCGAACTGCTTCCAGTTCGGTAGAGACGGCATCCCACTCTTCCATCACAGAGTCGAGCTGTTGCTTCAGTTTCTGATGCTGCTCGTAAAGGGCCATATCCGAAGCTCCCTCAGGAGTTGCCATTCGGGCTTCGAGAATGGCGATGGCAGACTCGGTCTGCTCTATCTCCGATTCACAGTCAGCAACGCGACGTTCCAGTTTTTTGAGCTTCTTGTTCAGTTCCTTCTGTTCTTCATAGGAAAGCTTGGCACCTGAAGACTGAGTGGCGGTATCCGTATTCTCTTTTCCACCGGAGGGTGAGGTAGAAAGTGCGGGTGCTTTCTGCAATTCGTTCAGGCTTTCTATCTGCTTCTTTTGCAGGAAGTCGTAGATGCCACCGAGGTGTTCTTTCACAATTCCACCACCGAACTCATATACTTTAGTCGCAAGTCCGTCCAGGAAATCACGGTCGTGGCTTACTAAAATGACTGTACCGTCAAATTCGCGAATGGCATCTTTCAGTACATCCTTCGAACGCATATCGAGGTGGTTGGTCGGTTCGTCCAGTATCAGGAAGTTCACGGGTTCCAGCAGAAGTTTGATCATTGCGAGACGGGTACGCTCTCCACCGGACAACACTTTCACCTTCTTATCAGAAGCTTCACCTCCGAACATGAAGGCACCGAGGATATCGCGTATCTTCGTGCGGATGTCGCCTACGGCTACGCGGTCAATGGTATCAAATACCGTCAGGCTTTCATCCAGAAGTTGTGCCTGGTTCTGGGCGAAGTAACCGATCTGCACATTATGACCGAGGGTGAGCTTACCGGTATAGTCGGTGATTTCTCCCATGATACACTTTACCAGGGTAGATTTACCTTCACCATTCTTACCTACGAACGCCACTTTCTCACCACGGTTTATGGTCAGGTTGACATCGTGGAAGATGACATGGTCGCCATAGGCCTTCCGGACATCCTCACAGATGACAGGGTAGCTTCCACTACGGCTGCTGCAAGCAAACTTCAGGCGCAATGCAGAGTTGTCTTCCTCGTCTACCTCGATGCGTTCTATCTTTTCCAGTTGTTTGATGCGGCTCTGTACTTGCACAGCTTTCGTGGCTTTATAACGGAAGCGCTCGATAAAGGCTTCCGTGTCTTCTATTTGTTTCTGTTGATTCTCGTAGGCACGGAGTTGCTGTTCACGACGTTCCTTGCGGAGTACAACGAATTCGTCATACTTCACTTTGTAGTCATAAATCTGTCCGCAAGTGATTTCGATGGTGCGCGTGGTGACGTTATTGAGAAATGCACGGTCGTGACTCACCAATACCACGGCATTGGCACGTGTGGAAAGGAAGTTCTCAAGCCATTGGATACTCTCAATATCCAGGTGGTTGGTAGGTTCGTCGAGCAACAGCACATCGGGACGGCGAAGCAGGAGTTTGGCAAGCTCGATACGCATACGCCAACCACCGGAGAACTCACTGGTGGAGCGGTCGAAGTCTTCGCGGCTGAAACCTAAACCTTGCAGGGTTCGTTCTATTTCAGCACGGAAGTTGGTGCCCCCCATCATCAGGAAACGTTCGTTTTCATGAGTGAAACGGTCGATGAGTTTATGGTATTCTTCGCTGTCATAATCGGTGCGTTCGGCAAGTTGCTGGTTCATGCGTTCGATGTCTGCTTGCATTTCGAAGATGTGTTCGAAGGCCAGTTCCGCCTCTTGCATCACGGTACGCTTATCACTGAGAATCATCACCTGTGGTAGGTAGCCGATAGTACATTCGCGGGGAATGGCAACGACGCCGGAAGTGGGCTGCTGTAGTCCGGCCAATATCTTGAGCATGGTAGACTTACCCGCACCATTCTTGCCCACCAGGGCGATGCGGTCTTTTTTGTTGATTACGTAAGAGACGTCTTCGAACAGAGGGGTTGCATTAAATTCTACCTTCAGTCCTTCTACTGATATCATAGTGTCAATGAATTTATCGTTCAGGGCTGCAAAGGTAACGATTTCCAGCGGGATATGACATCGTAAGCCTATATTATTGCATCAAATCTACATAAAAGAGCACTTTATTCTTCTACTTTCAGTGGCAGAACAATTGCAAAGCGCGTACCCTCTCCGGGTGTAGACGCTACTTCGATATTTCGGGGGAGAGGGATGCCACAGATGTTTCGGAATTCGGTAAAACAGTGAGGTTCAGAAAAAAAATGCTTATTTCCACATTTCCAATTCCCTGCAAATGAAGATATTTATTTCATCTTGCGCTGCTTTGCCTTACGAAGCAGACGGCAAGCAGGAATGGCTTTTATTTCACCATCAGGTGTACCCACTATCACAGTTTCGTTCCGCTGTGCTTTTTTCTCAAGCATACGTTGCTCGGCCAGTGCCAACCCATAGTGCAACTTCTCGCTTAGTTCCTTCCACTCATCGTTTGACATAACTTTCTATGGTTTTAAAGAGTTCTACTTCATACATCCGTATCGGAAGACTGGGACCGCCTTCAGCAACAATAACGCGGTTCTCCCGACTATTATCCGCCAATAGTCTACACAGGACATATAGATGTTGAACAGATTATTTATCCCAGCTTGATAGCGCCGGCGTATAACTTCTTCCGGTATATCATGCCCGCCTTCACTGACACGCTGGCGTACGCGATTAATTGCCAGTTCCGGCGAATTCAGCCAAAAGTAGATGAGGCTGTTTCTCCTTCAGCATATTCTTATTAAGAATTTAGAGTTGCTAACATTTTCACCGTAGCAGTTGCGACAAAAATAAATAAACTCCCCCAAACTCGTGCACCACAAGCCATTATTTTTCAATCCCTCTCCGCCCGGTTCAGAGAAACAAGTATACAGAAAAGTACCCTTTTAGCGAACCTTTTATGCTGCAAACGAGTTAAATAAGAAGTACTAGAGACTTTTTACGAAAAATTCAACTACGTGCATTTTATAAAAATCCCTATGTTTGCGTCATGAAAAAGTTACTGCTGACTCTGCTCACCTTCCTGATAGCCATTGATGTGGCTTATCCGCAACTCGCCATTCGCCACCGGTTAGCCACTCCCCGACCTGCCGCCTCGCTCGATATAGACTATTACTCCCGGAAAAGAGGGCTTCAGGCGGGCACCATGGTCTTCGGTATCAACATGGTCGTCTGGGCCTTCGACCGCTACATTCGTAAGGCCGACTTTGCCTACATCAACGGGCGTACTATCAAGGACAACCTCAAGCATGGCTTCGTGTGGGACAATGACGCC